>ERZ1674088.12-NODE-12-length-35458-cov-10.134226_pt1 | contig 35458 bp, 15 predicted proteins | sample MGYA00581117_ERZ1674088 | MGnify/ENA primary metagenome ERZ1674088 (study PRJEB41354, sample SAMEA4873335) | human saliva metagenome | biome: human-associated habitat [ENVO:00009003]; feature: mouth environment [ENVO:08000002]; material: saliva material... | reverse complement strand
AACCGCAGAATTCCAACGATGCGATTTCAATGTTTGAAATACATGTCGGGGAATTACGTGCGACATTTCTGAGGAACCACAACATGAGACGCCACAAAAGACCCCAGCAGAAGACAACCCAAGCCCGGAAGACAACCCAAGCCCGGAAGACAACCCAAGCAGACAACTCAAGCTCAGAAGACGCCCACATTCCCGGCAACCACCACAACTGCCACAAGCGTGGGGGCACTGCACCTGATCAGGGACACTACATCCGATATGGGGCGCTGCACCCGATAAGGGGCACTGCACCCGATAAGGGGCACTGCACCCGATATGGGGCGCTGCACCCGTTACGTGGCGGTGCACCCGAACAGAAGAGGTGCATTGCCTACGGATCGGGTGCAGTGCCCCAACACACAAGAACAAACGCGGAACTGGCACACCGAACCACTCACCGCCGCACCCCTCCATGCGCAGCTGGGCCCTACTGGTAGTAGGACGGGAACGCAGCGTTTCGCGTTCCCGGGCCCGGCCCGTTTGACAATTCAGTCGGGCTTAACGGTTGGGTAAGCGGGATTGAGATTGTCACTCTCGCCTTTTCCGGTAGCGTAGTCTCAGGCGGCTGCGACGTGGGGGTGCCCACACCGGCAGCAGTCGTCTGTGATACTCAATGGAGAAGGCTTATGTCAATGAAGAAACCAGCTTCCCTCCTGGCGTTTGTCGGCGCGCTCGCGCTCGTGGTGACGGGCCCAGCGTCCGTGGCTTCGCCGATGCTCCCAGGCCACTTGCCCGCACAGGACACCCCGGCCTCGTCCCCGGTGGGCGACGTCAATACTGCGCTGACCTCGAAGGATGGGCAGACGCAGGAGGCCGATTCGCCCGGCCAGGACCCGGCGCGTGTCGTCGGCATCATCGTGCAGCTCGCCGATGGGACCGACCGCACTGCGGCCCTGTCCTCCGTGAACGAGGCCGTGGCCGGGATTTTCCCAAACGCCTCGGTGAGCGTGGAGCGCGAGTACGCCAACGTCCTGGACGGCTTCGCCCTCAAGGCACCCGCCGGGTCGCTGGACGCGATCCGCAAGGCCCCGGGCGTCACGGCCGCGTTCCTTGAGCGCGAGGGGCACGTGAGCGACGTGGCCGCCGTCGATGCCGAGGGCGGCACCCGGGCCTCGAGGGTGGAGGGGCAGGACCCTGCGAACCTGAGCGCCCAGCTCATGATGCGCACCGACCAGGTCACCCAGAAGGGCGAGGGCACAGTCATCGCCGTCATTGACACGGGCGTGGACATGACGCACCAGGCATTCACGCCCGCGCTGGCCGCCACGCCAGCCCTGTCCGAGGATGCCGTGGACGCCCTGAGGCCCAAGCTGGGGCAGGGTACGACCGGCGTGTACGTCAACGAGAAGTTCCCCTTCGCCTACGACTACGCGGACGGTGACAACGATGCCTCCCCGCGTGAGGGAGGCTCGGGCTTCCACGGGACGCACGTGGCCGGTATCGCCGCCGGTAACGCCGACAAGATCGTCGGCACGGCCCCCGACGCGCAGATCATCGTCGGCAAGGTGACGCGCACCGAGGACGACGCGCTCCTGGATTCGGCGCTGCTCGCTTCCCTCGACGACATGGTGGTCCTGCACCCGGACGTCATCAATCTGTCGCTGGGGTGGACGGCCGGCATGGACAACGAGGCCAACTCGGTCTACGCGACCGTCTACAAGAAGCTGGCGGAGGAGGGCATCACCGTCAACGCGGCGGCCGGCAACGCCTTCTCGACCGGATACGGCAACATGTCCGGCAAGGGCCTGCCGTATGCGTCGGACCCGGATTCCTCCGTTATGGATGAGCCCGCGACCTACCCGTCCGTCGTCGCCGTCGGCTCCGTCGAGAACGCGCTCATCCGCAACGCCTTCACGGCTGCCGGCATGGACATCGGCTACCAGCGCTCGCGCGGCATGAACGGCGAGAAGGTCGCCTACTTCTCCGACCTGCCGGCTGGCACCTACGAGTACGTGGACGCCGGATTCGCCTCCGAGGAGGATGTTGCCGCCCTGAAGGAGAAGTTCCCGAACGGGCTGTCCGGTAAAATCGCGCTCGTCTCGCGCGGCAAGATGACCTACCAGAAGAAGGTTGAAAACCTCTACGACCTGCACCCTGCGGGCGTCCTGGTCTACAACAACGTCTCGGTCGGCTCGCTGATCATCATGAACCTGACGACCCAGGACGTCCCGGCTGCGTTCATCTCCCAGGCCGACGGCCTGGCGATGCTCGAGGCCGCCGACCACCACCTCACGATGACCGAGGGGCAGGTCCTGCCCCAGTCCACGATCTATGAGGCCTCCGAGTTCTCCGCGTGGGGCGTGTCCCCGGACCTGCGCCTCAAGCCTGAGATCGCGGCGCCCGGTGGCAACGTGTTCTCGGCGATACCGAACGGTGCGTACGAGCAAACCTCGGGTACGTCCATGGCGACCCCGCAGATGGCGGGTATTTCCGCGATTGTCCTCCAGCGCGTCCAGTCCGATCCGCTCTTCGCCTCGATGAGTGCGCGCGAGCAGGCCGACGTCGTCCAGAACCTCATCATGGGCACCGCGCGCCCGCTGACCGACGCGGCCCAGACCTCGGGCGCCCTGTACTCCCCGCGCAAGCAGGGAGCCGGTCTGGTTGACGCCTTGGCGGCCACGACCTCGTCCGTGTACCCGACCGTGAAGGGTGCTCCCGAGCCGTCCCGTCCCAAGGCGGACCTGGGGGATGGCACCAAGGGCTGGCACTTCGACGTCGTTCTCCACAACCTTTCCGACGCGCCCGCGACCTACGAGCTCGGCTCCCAGGCGCTCTCTGAGATCGTCGACGGCGGCTTCTTCACTGAGCACTCCTCGGATTGGCGAGGCCGTGGCGTGGATATCGCGTTTAGCGGCTCCGCCTCGTCGGCGGGGGAGGGCGCGAGCGTGACCGTCCCCGCGGGCGGGGAGGCCACCGTCGGCGTTGACGTGACGCCCGGCGCCGAGTTCGCCCAGTATGTCGCGGACAACGCGCCGTCCGGCACCTTCCTGGACGGCTTCGTGCGCTTCGCCTCGCGCACCGAGGGTCAGCCCGACCTCGCTGTGCCCTACCTGGGCTTCTACGGCGACTGGGGTAAGGCTCCGATCTTCGACGCGCTGGCCTCCGACGGCGGAGCGCACACCCGCGCCTCGGCCATCATCAACGGAAAGACCGGTGACCTCCTCGGCTACAACCCCCTCGTCAAGGCAGCCGATCGCGTCGGCGCCCCCAACGCCCAGCGCTACGTGATCTCCCGGGCCGAGGCCTCGGGCGCCCCCACGGTCCTCGAACCGCGCACGGGCACACTGCGCAGCGTCCACGCGCTGACCAGCACCTACACGAACGAGGCCGGGGAAGCCGTCGCGTCGGTGACGAACTACCGGAACTGGAAGTCCATCTACCTGACGAGCACAGAGGAGAACACGTGGGTCGAGGCCTACCACGACCCCACGGCCCTGGATGCCACCGCAGACGCGTTCAAGGATCTGCCCGACGGCCAGTACACGCTCACGATTGCCGCCCGCAACGACGGGCCGTCACCCACCGAGCAGTCCATCTCCTACACGTTCCGCCTCGACACCGCGGCGCCCGTCATTTCCGAGCTGGTGTACTCAGGAAAGGATGAGGGCTTCGTCGTCACCTTCGACGTCACCGACGACTCGCCGCTGGCGGCGGTCGACCTGCATGATCCGGCCGACGGCCTGTGGTTCTACCGCCACGTCTTCACGGAGGACGAGGGCCGCGTCGGCGCCGACGGTCGCTACACGTACCACGTGGAGATTCCGATGAGCGTGATCCAGCAGGCGTGGACCGATCAGGGCGGCACGGGCGACGTCATCGCCAACCCGTACATCCTCGCGTGGGATTACGGCTTGAACCCCTCCGAGGTCTTCCCGATCAACCTGCCGAGCGGCAACCCGGGAACGCCCAGCCCGTGCGTGAGCCCCAAGGGCGGCCACTGGGTCAAGGACGCCACCGGCTGGTGGTACGTGTGTGCCAACGAGACCGGCTACCTCGCCGGGGGATGGTTCACGATTGACGGCGCCGACTACCAGTTCGGCCCCTCCGGCTACATGATGACCGGGTTTCTCAAGCGCCCGAGCGGCGAGTGGGTCTACGCGGACGCTACCGGGGCGCTGGCGAGCGGATGGGTGCGTGACGGCGTGTATGGAGGACCCTACTGGTACTACCTCGACCCGGCTACGAACGTCATGCGCACCGGATGGCTGTTTGACCGCGGCTCCTGGTACTACCTGGGATCCTCCGGCAATATGCACACCGGATGGATAGAAGTAGGCGGCTCCTGGTACTACCTGGACTTGACAGGAGCGATGCGCACCGGATGGCTCAAGCAGGGTGACGCCTGGTACTATCTGGGGCCTGACGGAGTGATGCTGACCGATGTGCAGATAATCAGTGGGCGCACCTATGTCTTCGGCCCTTCAGGTGCCCTGATCGGGTAAGTGGAGGGGAAGATATCCCTGGAATGCCTGGGTTTGGCGGCGCTTCGTACGGGTGTCGTCAAACCCAGGATTCGTTGTTGAAAAAGTCTGGGAAATGTTAAAAAAGGGCTTTTAGATTCCGCGATAAGTGTTGTACTCTGATCTCCAGTGACCACTAGGTCAAAGTTTGTTCCGGCCCGTCCGGGTCACCGACACCATCATTGGAGTTAGACATATGACACCGAAGAAACCGGCGAAGCTGCTCGCTATCGCCGGCGCATGCGCGGTTGCCATCGCGCTGCCCACGTCCCTTGCAATGCCGGGGTCGTTCATCCACCAGGCCGGCTCTGATGCCGACGCCGCCCAGTCTGAACAGTCAGCCGCCGATGCGGCTGCGGCGAGCGAGCCCGCTCCCGAGCTTCCTGTGGGTGACGTCGACAACGCGCTGACCTCGCCTGACGGCGAGTCCCTCTTCGACGAGGATGCCCCTGCCACGGTCGAGGACGACTCCTCGACCGTCGTGGACATGATCGTCCAGCTGGAGGACGGCACCGACACGACCGCCGCACTCGCCTCCATCAACGAGGCCGTGGCTGCGGCCTTCCCGGACGCCTCCACCGAGGTGACCCACGAGTACGTCAACACCTTTACAGGCTTCGCGCTGAGCGCCCCCATCGGCTCGATGGACGCGATCCGTGGTGTGAGCGGCGTGCAGAGCGCGTTCCTCGACCACGAGACGCGCGTGAGCGACGAAGGCGATGACACGCCCACCGACGCGGAGGGCACCGGCGCCGCCGAGTCCGACAGTGCCGCCGACGCCGAGAGCAGCCCCATGGCTGCTATGCGCGCCGCGCAGCACGGTGACGTCACGTCCGCCCAGGCCATGATGAAGGCCACCAACATCTCCCAGACCGGCTCTGGCAAGGTCGTCGCCATCATCGATACGGGCGTGGACATGTACCACTCCGCGTTCCGTGGCAACCTGTCCGGAACCCCCGCCATCGATAGCTCCAAGGGCGCTGCCCTGGCGCGCCAGGTGGGCAAGAGCGGCACCTACGTGTCCGAGAAGTTCCCTTTCGCCTACGACTATGCGGACGATGACAACGACGCCTCCCCGGCTGGTTCTCATGGCACGCACGTGGCCGGCATTACCGCTGGTAACGGCGGTCAGATCACGGGTATTGCCCCCGATGCTCAGATCATCGTCGGCAAGGTCGCGCGCAGCCGCGGCGGTGGTATCCCCGACTCCGCCCTGCTCGCCGCTCTCGATGACATGGCGATCATCAAGCCCGACGTCGTGAACCTGTCCCTCGGCCGCACGGCCGGCATGGATAGCGCGGCCGACACCCTGTTCGCAGGCGTGTACGAGAAGCTGCAGAACAACGGCATCATCGTCGATGTGGCCGCCGGTAACGAGTACTCGGCTGCCTACGGCAACAAGTCGGGCAAGAACCTGCCTTACGCCTCCGACCCGGACTCCTCGACCCTGGGTGAGCCCTCCACCTTCGCGCCCGTCGTGTCGGTTGCCTCCATCGAAAACGCGCGCGGCGGTCGTGGCGCCTACAAGATGTCCGACTTCAGCTCGTGGGGCGTGTCTCCTGACATGCGCCTCAAGCCCGAGGTGACCGCCCCCGGCGGCAACATCTACTCCGCCGTGCCCGGCGGTGGCTACCAGTACATGTCCGGCACGTCCATGGCGACCCCGCAGATCACCGGCGTCAGCGCCGTTGTCCTCGAGCGCGTCCAGAACGACCCGCTCTTCTCCTCGATGACCGCACGCCAGAAGGTCGACGTGGTGCAGAACCTCACCATGGGTACCGCAGTCCCCGTCACCGACCCGAACGGCAGCAACGGCGCCTACTACTCCCCGCGTAAGCAGGGCGCAGGCCTCGTCAACGTTCAGGCTGCCACGACGACGGGCGTGTACCCGACCGTCAACGGCGCGACCGACGCCTCCCGCCCCAAGGCGGACCTCGGCGACGGCACCAACGGCTGGCACTTCGACGTCACCCTGCACAACGTGTCCGGCACGGCGGCGACCTACGACATGTCCGCTCAGGCCCTGTCCGAGAACATCTCGGGTGGCCTCTTCACCGGCACGTCCAGCGACTGGAACGGCAAGGGCGTCAACGTCACCTTCTCCAAGAACAGCGTGACCGTCCCCGCCAAGGGCGAGGCCACCGTTGGCATCGACATCACGCCCGGCAGCCAGTTCGCTCAGTACGTCTCCGAGAACGCGCCCTCGGGCACCTTCCTGGATGGCTTCGTGCGCTTCACCTCGCGCACGAATGGCCAGGCTGACATGACCGTCCCCTACCTGGGCTTCTACGGCTCCTGGGGCACGCCGTCGATCTTCGACCAGCTCGTCTCCGAGGGTGACGGCCACGCCGCGTCCTCGGGCATCTACAACGGTTCGAACGGCAACCTCCTCGGCTACAACCCCCTCGTCAAGGGCCGCGACCGTCAGGGTCGTCCCAACGCCGAGCGCTACGTGATCTCCCGCTCCACGGCCTCGGGTGCGCCCACGGCCATCGCTCCTCGCACGGGCACGCTGCGAAGCGTCCACACGCTCACCACGACCTACGCGAACGAGGCCGGCAAGAGCATCGCTTCCTTCACCTCCAAGCAGAACTGGAAGTCGGTGTACGACTCCGACGAGCAGCGCATGAGCTGGGTTGAGGAAAACCACGAGTCGCGCTCGATCAACCTCAACGACTACAAGTACTCGAACCTGCCCGACGGCAAGTACACGCTGACGATCGCCGCCACCAACGACGGCCCGTCTCCGACCAAGCAGTCCATCACCTACAACTTCCGAGTTGACACCAAGGCTCCGGTCGTCGAGAGCGCCACGGTGAGTGGATCCACCCTCGAGGTCGTGATCAGCGACGAGTCGCCGCTGGCAGGCTTCACCGTGAACGATCCGAACAGCGGCCAGTACATCTACCGCGACGTCATCCGTAACGATGCCGACCAGACGTACTCCAACGGTCGTTACCGCTACAAGGCAACCGTCAACATGAGCGAGATTCGCGGCGGCGGCTACAACAAGCCCTACGTCCTCGCGTGGGACTACGGCCTCAACCACTCCAAGGCCACCACGGTGGGACAGTCCGCCGGTAACGGCGGCGGCGCGGATCAGCCTGGCGACAACGGTGGCAACACCGGCGACCAGCCCGGCAACGGTGGCAACACGGGCGACCAGCCCGGCAACGGTGGCAACACCGGCGATCAGCCCGGCACCGGCAACGGCGGCAACCCCGGCACGGGCGTGTGCACCCCCTACAAGTCCGGCCGCTGGGTCGGCGACGGAGCGCGCTGGTGGTACGTGTGCAACGACGGCAGTGGCTACCTGCGTAGCGGCTGGTACCTCATCGGCAACCGCTACTACTACTTCGGCCCCGATGGCTACATGTACACCGGCTGGCTCAACCGTGGAGGCCGCTGGTACTACCTGAACAACTCCGGTGCCATGGAGACCGGCTGGGTCAAGGTCGGAAACCGCTGGTACTACATGGGCTCCGACGGCTCGATGTACACCGGTACGCAATCGATCGACGGTCAGAGTTACACGTTCGATGATTCTGGCGTGTGGGTCAAGTGACCTGCTAGCTCCTTCCTGACACACCCCCTGGGCCCGGAAACGCGTGATGACTGCGTTTCCGGGCCCAGGCCTCGTTTATGGACGGGCTCCTTGTCAGCCCGTGGAACGCTGACGAAGGCCCCTTGTTGTGTCGTGTATCCTACGAGACAATGACCGATGGGTTGAACTTTGCATGACACCCCATCGGTTTTCCATCAACACATGGGAGTTTTACGACTATGACACCGAAGAAACCAGTGGCGCTGCTTGCGCTCGCTGGGGCGTGCGCGCTCGCGCTCGTGGCGCCCGCGGCCATCGCGTCGCCGCCCGCCCCCGCCCCCGCCACTCCACAGCCCGCGCCGTCCGCGACCGAACCGATCATTCCGGTCGGCGACGTCGACACCGCGCTGACCTCGAAGAGCGGCCAGACCCCGGCCGCTGCGCCGACCCAGGCCTCCGCTGCTGAGGACTCCGCGCGCGTCGTCGGCATCATCGTCGAGCTGGCGAGCGGCACCGACCGCGCTGCCGCCCTCGCCGCCATGAACGAGGCCGTGGCAGCCGCCTACCCGGGCGCCTCCGCCGAGGTGAGCCGCGAGTACACCAACGCCTTCAGCGGATTCGCGCTGAAGGCCCCCGCTGGGTCGCTTGACGCGATCCGCGGCGTGGCCGGCGTGAAGGCCGCGTTCCTCGAGCGTGAGATTCAGGTCGACGATAACGTGACGCCCGACGCCGAGGGCGGTTTCGCGGCCGCGCGCCTGGCGGGCCAGAATCCCGACAACCTGAGCGCCCAGCTCATCATGCACGCCGACCAGGTGTCCCAGAAGGGCGCGGGCAAGGTCATTGCCGTCATCGACACGGGCGTGGACATGACCCACCCGGCTTTCGCCGGTGCCCTGTCCGGGACTCCCGCCCTGGATGCGGGAAAGGTGGCCTCCCTGGCCGCTCAGCTGGGTGCGGGCAAGACGGGCACCTACGTCTCCGAGAAGTTCCCCTTCGCCTACGATTACGCGGACGATGACGCCGACGCGTCCCCGGCGGGTTCCCACGGCACGCACGTCGCCGGTATCGCCGCGGGTAACGCCGGCGAGATTATGGGCGTGGCCCCCGACGCGCAGATCATCGTCGCGAAGGTCGAGCGCGACCGCGGCGGTATCCCGGACTCCGCGCTGCTATCCGCCCTGGATGACATGGCGGTCCTGCGCCCCGATGTCGTGAATCTTTCGCTCGGCCAGACAGCTGGCATGGACAACGCCGCCGACAGCGTCTACGCGGGAATCTTCGAGACGCTGCAGGAGAAGGGGGTCGCAGTCGACGCGGCCGCCGGTAACGAATTCTCCGCAGGCTACGGCAACAACTCGGGTAAGAACCTGGCCTACGCCTCCGACCCCGACTCCTCGACCCTGGATGAACCCGCTTCCTACGCCCCCGTGGTTGCCGTTGCCTCCCTCGATAACGTGCTTCAGGCCAACGGTTTCAAGGCGGCTGGACGAGACATCGCCTACCAGCGTGCGCGCGCGGAGAACGGTGACAAGATCGCTGACATCGCCGAGCTGCCCGCTGGCGACTACGAGTACGTTGACGGTGGAATCGCCTCTGAAGAAGATGTGAAAGCTCTCAAGGAGAAGTACCCGGACGGACTGGCCGGTAAGTTCGTGCTCGTGTCGCGCGGTAAGCTGACCTTCGACGCTAAGGTGTCGAACCTTGCAGACCTCAAGCCCGCTGGCGTCCTCGTCTACAACAACGTCCCCGGCGACGCGCTCATGGTCATGAGCCTGTCGACGCTGAGCGTGCCCGCCGGTTTCATGTCGCAGGCCGATGGTCAGGCCATGCTGGCTGCCGCCGACCATCACCTGACCCTCGTTGAGGGCATGACGATCACGCCCAGCAGCAAGCATTCGATGTCCGGCTTCAGTTCGTGGGGCGTCACCCCTGATCTGCGGCTCAAGCCCGAGGTGACTGCCCCCGGCGGCAACATCTATTCCTCGGTGCCTGACGGCGCATACGGGTTCATGTCCGGCACGTCCATGGCGACGCCCCAGATCGTCGGCGTGAGCGCCGTCGTGCTTGAGCGCGTTCAGAACGATCCGCTCTTCGCCTCGATGAGTGATCGTGAGAAGGTGGACGTCGTCCAGAACCTCATCATGGGCACAGCCGCCCCCGTCGTCGATCCGCTCCAGGACACTGGTGCCTACTACTCTCCGCGCAAGCAGGGATCCGGCCTGGTGAACGTTCTGGCGGCCACGACCTCGTCCGTGTACCCGACCGTGAAGGGTGCCCCCGAGCAGTCCCGACCCAAGGCCGACCTGGGGGATGGCACGAAGGGCTGGCACTTCGACGTCGTCCTGCACAACCTGTCCGACGCCTCGGCGACCTATGAGATGAACTCTCAGGCGCTTTCCGACATCGTGACGGACGGCTTCTTCAGTGAGCGCTCCTCCGATTGGCGCGGCAAGGGCGTGGAGATTGCCTACTCCGGCGCTGCCTCGGCCACCGGCGAGGGCGCGACCGTCACTGTGCCCGCGAAGGGCGAGGCCACCGTCGGCATCGACGTCACCCCCGGATCCGCGTTCGCCCAGTACGTGACAGACAATGCGCCGTCGGGTACCTTCCTGGAGGGCTTCGTGCGTTTCACGTCGCGCACGCAGGGTCAGTCTGATCTGACCGTGCCCTACCTGGGCTTCTACGGCGACTGGGGTAAGCCCGCGATCTTTGACCAGCTCGCCTCTGAGGGCGATGGGCACGTCCTGGCCTCGGGCATTTACAACGGTAGGAACGGAGACCTGCTCGGGTTCAACCCCCTGCGCAAGGTGTCGGAGCGTACTGTTCGTCCCCAGTCCGACAAGTACGTCATTTCACGCTCGACGGCCTCTGGTGCTCCCACGGCCATCGATCCGCGTACGGGCACTCTGCGGTCCGTGCACACGATGACCACCACCTACACGAACGCGGCTGGCGAGGTCGTCGCCTCGTACACGTCTCACCAGAACTGGAAGTCCGCCCTGGACTCGAATGGGGTCATGACTGCGGTGGAGCAAGGCCATGCGTCCAGGGGCCTGGACCTGACGTCCGACGAGTTCAAGAACCTGCCCGATGGCGCGTACAAGGTGACGATTGCCGCCAGCAACGACGGTCCTTCGCCGACCGAGCAGTCTATCTCCTACGACTTCCGCGTCGATACGACGCCTCCGGTCATCGAGCGGGCAAGCGTGGACCTTGGTGATATGGCTGGCCCCGTTCTCGATCTGGAAATCAGTGACGAGTCACCCATCGCCGGCTTTACCCTGCACGACCCCGGAAGCGGACTGTGGTTCTACCGCAGTCTTAATGAGGATGACGCCCACCAGTGGTACAGCGAAGGCAGGTACCGCGAGAGCCTAAGTATCGGTCTGGGTGAGTTTGAGCTCGGTTGGACCGATCAGGGCGGCGAGGGCGACATTATTGCGCACCCCTACCTGCTCGCGTGGGACTACGGCCTCAACCACTCCGAGGCGGTCACGATTGACCTGCCTTCCGATAACGAGGGTCCGATCGCTCCGTGCGTGAGTCCCACGGGCGGACATTGGGCCCACGACTCCACTGGCTGGTGGTACGCCTGTGCGAGCGGCACGGACTACCTCAAGGGCGGCTGGTTCACGATCAACGGCTCCGACTACCTGTTCGGTCCCAACGGCTACATGTCCACCGGTTTCCTCCAGCGTCCCTCCGGCGAGTGGGTCTACGCGGATTCCGAGGGTGCTCTGGTGGGCGGCTGGGTCAGTGACGGCGGCTCCTGGTACTACATGGATCCCGACACCAAGGTCATGCGCACCGGCTGGCTGCTCGATCGCGGCTCCTGGTACTACCTGTCCGACAGCGGTGCGATGGCCGTCGGCTGGGTGCAGGTGGATGGTTCCTGGTACTACCTGAAGGCCTCCGGGGCGATGGCCACCGGCTGGGTCAAGGTGGGCGACTCCTGGTACTACCTGTCCTACTCGGGAGCGATGCTGACGGGCACGCACACGATCAACGGACGCACCTACGTCTTTGACGAGAACGGTGCGTGGGTCGGATGAGAGCGAGGCGCTAGCGCCTGACGATCATCGCCACGAGGCCCGGGAACCTTGCTATGTGAGTGTTCCCGGGCCTCGTCACAGTTTGTCGGTAAAATATTCTCCAATTGTTCCCCAATGTGAAACAAAGTTTGTCAAAAGTTATTCGTGGGGTATGTTAGGTGTGGCGGCCGACACGGCGGAGCCCTTCCGCCCCCAGGGACGGCCACTGTCGACACATTGGAGTTACGCACATGACAACGAAGAAACCAACGGCGCTCCTCGCGCTCGTCGGTGCCTGCGCGCTTGCGGCCACAGGCCCGGCGTCGCTCGCAGCGCCGACGACTCCCACGCCACCGCAACCCACCGAGCAGGCCACCGCCTCGTCCCTGCCCGTGGGCGACATCGACACCGCGCTGACCTCGAAGAGCGGGCAGACCAGCCAGGCCGATCAGGCCCAGGCGACCGACGAGGCCGACTCGGCCGCCGTCGTGAGCATCATCGTCCAGCTCAATGACGGTGCAGACCGCGCCGCCTCCCTCGCCTCCATCAACGAGGCCGTGGCCGGCGCCTTCCCCGGAACCTCCGCCCAGGTGGAGCGCGAGTACGACAACGCCCTGCGGGGCTTCGCGCTCAGCGCCCCCGCCGGCTCTCTCGACGCGATCCGCGCGGCGAGCGGCGTCAAGGCCGCCTTCCGTGATCGCGAGACCCGCGTCGAGGATGCCGACGACCAGGTCGCTGGCGAGGGAGCGACGAACTCCGCCCGTACCTCAGCCCAGGACCCCGCCAACCTCAGCGCCCAGCTGATGATGCACGCCGACCAGATCACCCAGAAGGGCGACGGGAAGGTCGTCGCCGTCATCGACACGGGCGTGGACATGACGCATCCGGCGTTCGCGGGCGCCCTCGGGGGGACCCCCGCGCTCTCGGCGGACAAGGTGGCGTCCCTGACCCCCCAGCTGGGCGACGGCAAGACCGGCACCTACGTGTCGGAGAAGTTCCCCTTCGCCTACGACTACGCGGATAACGACCCGGACGCCTCGCCGACCGGACAAGCCGGATCGCACGGCACGCACGTCGCCGGCATCACCGCGGGCAACGCGGGCGAAATCGTCGGCATCGCGCCCGACGCGCAGATCATCGTCGCCAAGGTCGCGCGCAGCGTCGAGGGCGACATCACCGATTCCGGGCTGCTCGCCGCACTCGACGACATGGTGATCCTGCACCCCGACGTCGTCAACCTGTCGCTCGGCCAGCTCGGAGGCATGGACAACGAGGCCGACTCGGTCTACGCGACCGTCTTCAAGAGCCTGCAGGACGTGGGCGTGACCGTCAACGCGGCAGCCGGCAACCACTACACGGCCGGATACGGCAATACCTCCGGCAAGAACCTGCCCTTCGCGTCCGACCCGGACTCCTCCACCCAGTGCGAGCCAGCGACCTACTCCTCCGTGGTCTCCGTCGCCTCCGTCGATAACTCGCTGGCGCACAGCGCGTTCACCGTCGGCGACCGCGACATTCCCTTCCAGCGGGCCGGTGGCGCTGACGGTCAGAAGATGCCCGACCTGTCCGACCTGACCGGCGGCCCCTTCGAATATGTCGACGGCGGCATCGGTTCGGCCGAGGACGGCGCCGCGCTCAAGGCCAAGTACCCCGAGGGCCTGGCCGGAAAGATCGTGCTGGTCAAGCGAGGCTCCCTCACCTTCCAGACCAAGTTCGACAACATCGCAGGCTCCAAGCCCGCCGGCTTCATCGTCTACAACAACGTTCCCGGTGACTCCCTCGTCGTCATGAGCCTGGCGACGAACGGCGTGCCCGCCGCATTCATTTCGCAGGCGGACGGCGAGGCCATGCTGGCCGCCGCCGACCATCACCTGAGTGTCGCCCCCGGCAAGGTCGTCGCACCCAGCTCGAAGTACTCCATGTCGAGCTTCTCCTCCTGGGGCGTCACCCCCGACCTGCGCCTCAAGCCCGAGGTCGCCGCACCCGGCGGCAACATCTACTCCTCAGTGCCCGGAGGCACCTACGAGTTCATGTCCGGCACGTCGATGGCGACCCCGCAGATGGCGGGCGTGAGCGCGGTCGTCCTGCAGCGCGTCCAGAATGATCCGCTGTTCGCCTCGATGAGTGCGCGCGAGAAGGTTGACGTCGTCCAGAACCTCATCATGGGCACGGCCGCTCCCATCGCCGACCCGCTCCAGGACACCGGCGACCCGTACTCCCCGCGCAAGCAGGGCTCGGGTTTGACGAACGTCCTGGCTGCCACGACCTCGTCCGTGTACCCGACCGTGAAGGGTGCCCCCGAGTCCTCCCGACCCAAGGCCGACCTGGGGGATGGGACCAAGGGATGGCACTTCGACGTCACCCTCCACAACCTCTCCGGCGTCGAGGCCACCTACGCCCTGAACACGCAGGCGCTCTCCGAGATCGTTGAGGATGGGTTCTTCACCGGCCACTCCTCCGACTGGCGAGGCAAGGGCGTGGACATCGCCTACTCCGGCGCGGCCGTGAGCGGCACCGGCGAAGGCGCGACCATCACCGTCCCCGCCTCGGGCGAGGCAACCGTGGGCGTGGACGTCACGCCTCGCGCCGCCTTCGACTCCTACGTCGCGCAGAACGCGCCCAACGGCACGTTCCTCGACGGCTTCGTGCGCCTCACCTCGAAGACTGACGGACAGCCCGACCTGACCGTGCCCTACATGGGCTTCTACGGCGACTGGGGCAAGGCCCCCATCTTCGACGCGCTGGCCTCCGACGGGGGAGCGCACACCCTGGCCTCGGGCATCTACAACGGCACCACGGGCCAGCAGCTGGGATACAACCCCCTGGTCAAGGCCGACGCGCGCACCGGCACGCCCAAGGCTGACCGCTACGTCCTCTCTCGCGCCGAGGCCTCGGGCGCTCCCACGGTCCTCGCGCCGCGCACCGGCACCCTGCGCAGCGTCCACACGCTCAACACCGTGTACGCGAACACCGCCGGTGAATCCGTCGCCTCATACGTGACCCACCAGGCCTGGAAGTCCGGCGTCAACCCCAGCACCGGCACGATGACCTGGGTCGAGGACGGCCACGAGCCCACGACCCTGGACCTGCGCTCCGACGCGTACAAGAACCTGCCCGACGGCGACTACACGCTGACGCTCTCCGCGCACAACGACGGCCCCTCGCAGGCCGAGCAGTCGATCTCGTACAACTTCAGCATCGACACGACCGCGCCCGAGGTCGCCAACCTGGAGTACACGGAGGAGGGCGGCAACGCCCGCCTGCTCGTCACGGTCACCGACAACAAGCCCCTGGCCGGCATCGACCTGCACGACCCGGCCGACGGCCTGTGGTTCTACCGCCACGTCTTCTCCGACGCCGAGGGCGTCAAGGGCGACGACGGCACGTACCGCTACACGCTCGAGGTCCCCATGTCCGAGCTCTCCCAGGCCTGGACCGACCAGGGCGGCTCCGGCGAGGTTATCGCCCACCCGTACCTGCTCGCCTGGGACTACGGCCTGAACCACTCCGAACCCAAGACGGTCGACCTGCCCACCGGCAACGAGGGCGTCAAGCTGCCCTGCACCAACCCCGCCGGCGGTCACTGGGCCAAGGATGCCGTGGGCTGGTGGTACGTGTGTGCCAACGGCACCGACTACCTGACGTCAGGGTGGTTCACGATCAACGGCTCCGACTACCAGTTCGGACCATCCGGCTACATGATGACAGGCTTCCTCAAGCGCGTTGATGGCCAGTGGGTCTACGCCGACTCCGAGGGCGCTCTCGTGGGCGGCTGGGTGCGCGATGGTGGCTCCTGGTACTACCTGGATCCCGCCACGAAGACCATGGCCACCGGCTGGCTCTTCGACCGCGGTTCCTGGTACTACCTGGGTGACTCGGGCGACATGCACACCGGCTGGGTGCAGGTCGGCGGCTCGTGGTACTACCTGAACTCCTCGGGTTCGATGCGCACCGGCTGGCTGAACCTGGACGGCGCCTGGTACTACCTGGGGCCTGATGGCGCCATGTTCACCGGCACGCACACGATCAACGGTCGCGTCTACACCTTCGATGAGTCGGGAGTCTGGCAGCGCTAAGCCTGTCTGTCCCTTCCGATTCACGAGGCCTGGGCCCGGGAACGCTCCCCGCGAGAGTTCCCGGGCCCTCCCGTATGCGCGCCCAGGCCTCGGGTGGGTGGGCCGCATGAGGCGAGCGAAGCGCACGTTTGCCTGTATTGGACAAGGCGAACAATTGGTCAGATGAAGTACCCCAAACACGGCTTGTCATGCGTGTTCCTGCGATATGGTGAATGTGGTGGCCGACATAGTCCAGTGTCTCTGCGCGATGAGTCGGCCCCTCACAAACGCATAGGAGTGCACCATGTCAATGAAGAAATCAGCTGTCCTCCTGGCGTGTGTCGGCGCGTGCGCGCTCGCGGTCGCGAGTCCCTCGTCGCTCGCTTCGCCGATACTCGCCTCCCAACCCGTCGCTTCCCCGGCACTGACCGCACGGGCAGCCACGGCCTCGTCCCTGCCGGTGGGCGACGCCGATACCGCGCTGACCTCGAAGAATGGGGAGAGCGCGCTTGCCGAACCCGTGCGAGCGGGCAGTGAGCAGGACCCGAACCTCGTCACCGGCATCGTCGTCCGCCTGGAGGCGGGGGCTGACCGTGAGGCCACCCTGGCCTCCGTGAACGAGGCCGTGACCGCCGCCTTCCCGGAGGCCTCGCTCCAGGTGGAGCGTGAGTACCACCATGCCCTACAGGGCGTCGCGCTCAAGGCCCCCGCCGGATCGCTGGATGCCATCCGCGCGGTCCCCGGCGTCGCGGCGGCGTTCATCGAGCGCGAGACGCGCGTGCGCGACACGGTGGGCGCCGATGCCGCAGGTGGCGTCAGAAGGTCGAAAATCGCCAGCCAGGACCCCGACAACCTCAGCTCCCAGGTCATGATGCGCACCGACCGGGTCGCACAGAAGGGGGAGGGGACAGTCATCGCAATCATCGACACCGGAGTCGACATGACTCACCCCGCCTTTAGCGGTGCCCTGAGCGGGACTCCAGCCCTCGACGCAGACAAGGTGGCCGCCTTACTTCCCCAACTGGGGGACGGCAAGGATGGTACGTACGTTTCCGAGAAGTTCCCCTTCGCCTACGACTACGCTGATAGAGACGCGGACGCCTCGCCGTCCCCCGACGAGTCCGGCACCCACGGGACGCACGTCGCGGGCATTGCCGCGGGCAACGCCGACAAGATTATGGGCACCGCCCCCGACGCGCAGGTGATCGTCGCGAAGGTCTCGCGAAGCCAGAGCGGCGAGTACCCCGACTCGGCGCTGCTTGCCGCCCTGGATGACATGGTCGTGCTGCGCCCCGACGTCGTGAACCTGTCGCTCGGGCAGACGGGCGGTATGGATAGCGAGGCCGACTCGGTGTACGCGAGCGTCTACAAGAACCTGCGAGACGCCGGGGTGAGCGTGAACGCCGCCGCGGGCAACGAGTATTCCGCCGGGTACGGCAACCTGTCGGGCAAGAACGAGCCCTACGCCTCGGACCCAGACACCTCGGTCCTGTGCGAGCCTGCCTCCTACCCCTCGGTTGTGGCTGTGGCCTCGGTGGAAAATGGCACGTCATACTCGGCGTTTTCAGCAGCCGGTCGTGACGTCGCCTACCAGAGCGCGCGCGGCTTCGAGGGCGAGAGCGTCGCGAGTCTTGGCGACTTGGCCCCCGGAGACTACGAGTATGTGGAGGCGGGTTTTGGGACAGCCGAGGACGCGGCCGTACTGGCGGCGAAATACCCGGAGGGACTGGCCGACAAGATCGTGATGGTCTCCCGTGGAACCCTGGATTTCCAGGAGAAATTCGACAACATTGCGCCGCTCAAGCCCGCGGCGATCCTCGTGTATGACAATGAGCCCGGCGACGCGCTCCTCATCATGAACCTGTCAACCCTCGACGTGCCCGCCGCCTTCATTTCCCAGGCGAGTGCGCAGGCCATGCTGGCCGCCGCCGACCATCACCTCACCCTCGTCGAGGGCAAGGTCCTGGAGCCCACCAGCTCCTACTGGATGAATGACTTTTCCTCGTGGGGAGTGTCTCCCGACCTGCGGCTCAAGCCTGAGATCGCCGCGCCCGGCGGCAACATCCTCTCCTCAGTCCCCGGCGGCGACTACGAACACTCGTCCGGCACGTCCATGGCGACCCCGCAGATGTCGGGCATCGACGCGATCGTCCTCCAGCGCGTCCAGTCCGACCCGCTCTTCGCCTCGATGAGTGCGCGCGAGAAGGTTGACGTCGTCCAGAACCTCATCATGGGCACCGCGCGCCCCTTGACCGACCCGGAGCAATCCACCGGCGCCTACTACTCTCCTCGCAAGCAGGGCGCTGGCCTGGTCAACGCCCACGCGGCCACGACCTCGTCCGTGTACCCGACCGTGAAGGGCGCTCCCGAGCCCTCCCGTCCCAAGGCGGACCTGGGGGATGGGACTGATGGCTGGCACTTCGACGTCGTTCTCCACAATCTGGGCTCTGCCCCCGCGACCTACGAGCTCGGCTCCCAGGCGCTCTCGGAGATCGTCGACGGAGGGTTCTTCACTGAGCACTCCTCGGATTGGCGAGGCCGTGGCGTGGACATCGCGTTCAGCGGCGCCGCCTCGTCGGCGGGGGAGGGCGCGAGCGTGACCGTCCCCGCGAAGGGCGAGGTCACCGTCGGCGTTGACGTGACCCCCGGGTCCGAGTTCGTGGCCCACGCCGCCGAGAACACCCCCTCGGGCACCTTCCTGGACGGCTTCGTGCGCTTCGCCTCGCGTACCGAGGGTCAGCCCGACCTGTCCGTGCCCTACCTGGGCTTCTACGGGTCCTGGGGTAAGCCAGCGATCTTCGACGCGCTGGCCTCGGACGGCAAGGGGCACATGCGGGCCTCGGGACTCTACGATGGAGAAACAGGCACCCTCCTCGGATTCAACCCCCTGGTGCGGGCCAGCGAGCGACCCGAGCGCCCCGACGCCTACGGGTACGTGCTCTCCCGGGCCGAGGCCTCGGGCGCGTCCCACGTCCTCGAACCGCGCACGGGCACACTGCGCGGCGTGCATACCCTGCGAACCGTGTATACCAACGACGCCGGGGCAACCATCGCGTCCTTCGAGCGCCACCAGAACTGGAAGTCCGTGTTTGACGCCCTCACCACACAGGTCTCGTGGGCCGAGCGCGAACACGAAGCCACGTCCCTGGACCTGCGCTCCGAGGCATACAAGGATCTGCCGGACGGGGAGTACACGCTGACGATATCGGCGACCAACGACGGCCCCTCGCCCACCGAGCAATCCATCTCTTACAAGTTCCGCATCGACACGACCGCTCCCGTCATCGAGGATGTGCGCTACTCCGGCGAGGGTGAGGACACGACCCTCACCTTCACGATCGTTGACTCCTCGCCGATGGCCGCCTTCGACCTGCACGACCCGATCGATGGCCTGTGGTTCTACCGGCACATCCTCTCCGACGGCGACCAGATCGCTGACGCGGACGGCAAGTACCGCTACGAGGTCGAGGTCCCGCTGTCCGAGATATCGCGCGCGTGGACGGATCAAGGCGGGAAAGGGCCCGTCGTGTCCAACCCCTACGTGCTCGCCTGGGACTACGGCCTGAACTACTCGTCGGCGGTCACCGTCAATCTGCCGACCGGGAACCCGAGCATTCCCACGCCCTGCACCGACCCCGCCGACGGTCACTGGGTGACAGAGAACGGGGGATGGCGCTACGTGTGCGCCGACGGGGTCTCCTTCCTGACGTCGGGCTGGTTCACGATCAACGGCTCCGACTATCAGTTCGATTCCTCCGGCTACATGATGACCGGCTTCCTCCAGCGCGTTGATGGTCAATGGGTCTACGCGGACGCTTCCGGAGCCCTGGTGGGCGGCTGGGTGCGTGACGCCGCGTACGGAGGGCCACACTGGTACTACCTGGACCCCGTCACCAAGCTGATGCGCACGGGCTGGCTGTTTGATCGCGGTTCGTGGTACTACCTGGGTGATTCGGGCGACATGCACACCGGCTGGGTCAAGGTCGACGGTATCTGGTATTACCTCACCCCGTCGGGCGCGATGCACACCGGCTGGCTGAACCTGGACGGCGCCTGGTACTACCTGGGGCCTGACGGTGGCATGTTCACCGGCACGCACACGATCAACGGACGTGTCTACCGCTTCGACACGTCGGGAGTCTGGCAGCACTAAGCCTGTCTGTCCCTTCCGATTCACGAGGCCTGGGCCCGGGAACGCTCCCCGCGAGAGTTCCCGGGCCCTCCCGTATGCGCGCCCCGGCCTCGTTCCCCTCTCCTCATCGCGGGCACTCCAGCGAGCCGAGGCGCGACTGAGGTATGTTGGGCGAGGCGGCCAACGTAACGCAGGGATCCAAGGCCCGAGGTAGCCGCCCAGAATGACGGAGGAGCACCCCATGTCCATGAAGAAACCCGCTGCCCTGATGGCAGGCGTCGGCACGTGCGCGCTCGCGGTCGCGAGCTGTTCCTCCCCGGCCCCCGCCCCCCAGTCCGACCCGGTTGTCGATTCGTCGCCCTCAGCCGTCCAGTCAGGCGCTCAGTCGGGCACGCAGTCGGGCCCCGGGTCTGCTGCCCCGACCCTGCCCGTGGGCGACGTCGACACCGCGCTGACGTCCAGGGACGGGCAGAGCGGCCCGGGCGCGCAGAGCGGCCCGGCCGATTCCTCCGGCGATGTGGAAGCCACCGGCCCCGCCGTCTTCGTCGTCGTCCTTGAGGAGGGGGCCGACCGCGCGGCGACCCTCGCCTCGATCAATAAGGCCGTGGCCGCCGCCTTCCCGGGCGAGTCCGTCGAAGTTGAGCGCGAATACGTGAACGCCCTTCAGGGGTGGTCGCTGCGTGCCCCCGCCGGGGCGCTGGAGGCGATTCGGGGCGCGAACGGCGTAAAGTCCGCGTACCTCGATGGCGAGATGCGCGTGCAGTAAAGCCCCGCGCGACGAGGCCGTGGTCGGGTTATCCGATCGCGGCCTCGCTTGTTGTCTGGCGTCTGGTCGTGCCAGCCGGCCCGCACGGATATCCGTCGCACGAAGAAACAAGACTAGGAGTTGTACACGCTGAACTTACCGGCTGTATAGCAGCAAAAAAGGGTTTGTCAGATACGTTCTTGTGCTACGGTTATCCCGGAGCTGACAGGGGCGCGCCGCTGCGTTCCCACGTGGTCACCCATAACCATAGAGGAGCACATCATGTCATTGAAGAAGTCGTCTATCGTCCTGTCGTGCGTCGCGGGGTGCGCGCTCGCGGTCGCAAGTCCCTCGGTCGCCATGGCCTCGCCCGCGGCTCAGGTGGGAGCGGCGCAGGCGGCGGGCGTCCAGGCGGCCATGGTTGGAAGTTGGTACCGACCCTCTGAGAGAGTTGAGGTTGTCGTGCGCCTTGAGGAGGGCGCCGACCGTGCGACCGTTCTTGCGTCGATTAGGGAAGCCGTGGCCGAGTTCTTCCCCGGCGAGCCCGTCAAGGTCGAGTACGAGTACGGGTACGTCGTGCAGGGTTTCGGGCTGAGCGTGCCCGCCGGGTCTATCGACGTGATCAGGGGCGTCAGTGGCGTCCAGTCGGCCTACTACGTGCGCTCGAATCGCCTGTGGTAGGCCCGTCCTAGTGTGAGCGCCATTGACGAGGCCGTGGCCGGGTGTTCCGGTCGCGGCCTCGTTTGTTGTGTGGATGCCCGCGGTGGTGCGGCTTGTGGCGTGCGTGCCACGGCCTCGGCCCTCGTTGTGCGCACGTGACACTGGGAATCGGAACGTGGGTGACTGGCGAAGGAAGCCGTACGTAGTAGCGTCCCGCATAGTGGTGTAACCGTGTGGTGGTCGGCCCGTTTGATATGGGTGCGGTCACCGTGTGATCCTTCGAGAAAGCTCTCTACTTCTGACTCGAAATGATTTGGAGGCACAACGATGACCGCTCCTCATATTATCGACCCTGCTGGCATGCTTGGCGAGGCGTTGTCCCAGGCATCCCCAGATTTGATGCGTTCCTTGCTCCAGCACGTCATTAAGGAGTTGCGTGAGGTGTTGGTATCGCCGCGGCTCTGATGTGGCGAGATGTGATGCGGAGATCCGGTAGTGCGACAGATCGTCTACTAACTTCAAATTTGATCCAAATTTGAAGTTAGTAGAAGTAATCCTGTTGTTTGCGCGCGTGTGGTGGTTCGGGGCGCCCGATTGATCGGGAACGCGGTATCTCACGTCGATGGGTGGCCCCGATCGCTTAGGTGGCGCACGAAGCGCTGGTGCGGCAACGGGCGGGCGGATCGCGGTGCTGCGGGCAGCTGGGCCCGATAGGTGGTCGTACTAACCCGTCTCTGCGCAGCTGGGCCCTACTAGTGGAGCGTGGGCAGGGGTGCCCATGCTCCACCTGTGGGGTTAACGTGCGCATGGAGGGGCCCACACTGCCACCTGTGGGGTTCACGTGCGCAGGGAAGGGCCCAGGGGGCTACGCCTGCGCGTCAGATCAGGTCCTTCTTCTCCATGTACTTCATGGCCAGCCAGCCAAACGGGATGCGCCCGTAGAAGGTGACGAGACGGTAGAGCAGGGCCGTGGCGATGGCGACCGAGGAGGAAACGCCCGCAACCGTCAGGCCCGAGGTCAGGGCCGTTTCGACGGTACCGATACCACCCGGGGAGGGGATGAAGGAACCCGCCGCGTTCGCGGTCAGGTAGGTGATCGCGACCGTCGAGAAGTTCAGCGAGCCACCCATGGCGACCATGGCGGTCCAGAACGCGCCCACGTAGCCGATGTTCATGAGCAGGTTCCCAGCAACGACCGCGGCGAGGCGGCGAGGCTGGCCGATGATCCACAGGAGGCGGGGGTAGACCTGCTGCCACGTCGGCTGGATCTTCGCCCAGATCCAGCGGCGTACCTTCGGGACGGCCACGATGACGCCGACCGCGAGCATGACGACCGCGACGACCGCGAGGATCGTGCCGTAGGGGAGAGAGACGGACAGGGAGGAGCCTGCGCTGACCATGACGAGCAGCAGCAGGATGATCGTGATGAGCGCCTGCGAGATCTGCATGAGCGTCACCGTGGTGACGGCGGCAGCGGTGGGAACACGGCGCTTACGCAGGTAGCGCAGGTTCAGGGCGGCCGGACCCACACCGGCGGGTGCGACGACCGTGATGATCGAGGCGGCCACCTGCGCGATGAGCGTGTCACGGAAGTGCAGCTTCTCGGGGGACAGGGCCATGAGCGGCACGGCCGACCCCACCCAGATGAGGCAGGCCAGGACGGCGGACGCGGCCATCCACCACGGGTTCGCGCTCTTGAGCGTCGTGACGAGGTCGCTGAAGTTGAGCGAGGACACGACGATGAAGACCGCGATGAACGCGATCGCGATTGTGAAGATCGTGCGCGGACGGAAGCGTTGCAGGTCGGCCGTGGGGGCGGTCTCTGCCTCGGAATTGCCCACGAGGGCGGCGCGCAGGTCACTGAGCAGGTCGGAGCGGCGCAGCAGCTGGTTGACGGATGCGGGCAGGACCGGCTTCTGGATGACGGGCGCGCACGCGATGAGGGTCTCGTCGCCAACGCAGCGGCGACCCGCCTCAAGCGCGCGCTCAGGGCCGACGGCCAGGGCGGTGAGGACCAGCATCTGAGCGATGTCGATGGACTGGTTGAGCTCGCTTGTCGCGACCTCGCCGGAATCCCAGTCCAACAGCCACACGTCGGAGGAGGCGTCAACGACGACGGCCTCAGGCGTGAGGGCACGGTGCGAAATACCCCGCGTGTGCGCGTACCGCAGCTGTTCCCACGCGCGATCCAAGACCTCGTCCGTGACCTGCTCACCCAGTTCCGTCAGGGGAGTGGTCGGCGGGAGCGCGGAGAGCACCATGATGATCGAGTCGTTCGCCGAGGCGATCGCGATGGGTTCCTGCGTGAAGACGCCGGCGCGCAGGGCCTGCAGGGTCGTGAACGAGGAGCGCTCGGCCTGTGCCTTGAGGGAGGGGGAGACCCAGCGGCTGATGCCGCGCAGGCGCAGGTTGTTCCACATTTCGAGGAGGGTGCCGGTCAGCTCCTGGCCGGGGTCCATGACGATGAGCTCGTAGGCCAACCCGGTGTCACTCCACACCTGGTAGTGGCGGTTGTGGTCGGGGTCGGGGCGGCGCGTGACGGTGATGCCCATGTCGCCCAGGTCGGCGGGCACCTGGGCGAGGCGTCCGCGCGCGTTCTCGGCGACGGCCCACGTCGACAGCGGTTCGGTGCTGGTGTCCAGGTCGGTGCGCACGATCCTCGAGGGCGTGATGCCGATGCCGAGGAGTGCCTCGACGAGGGCGGTTCCCTTGGCTCTCTGGTCGTCGTAGCCCATGATCCAGCGTGACCCGGACCCGAACGCGCGGCCGAGGAACACGGAGATGAAGGCGACGGGCAGGGTCATGGAGGAGCGCAGGACGCCCAGGATGAGAATGATCCACACGCCCGTCCAGCCCCAGCGAATGGCTCGCATGGACTGGGCTTCGCCGGCGGAGGTAAACATGGCGCACAGTGTGACGATCACCAGGTTGATGGCGATCACGAAGCCACTCTTGTAGCCCTGCGTGGCGATGAGCCGGTCGACGCTCAGGGGGATCGTGAGGTAGGCGGGCAGCAGTCCGGTGATGGTAGCGATGACCCAACCGCCGAGGGCTGCGACGATGCTCGTGACGATGACCTGGATGATGGTGTTCAGGCGTCTGCGCAGCGCGAGGGAGATGATCACCAGGATCGGTGCGATCAGGATGATGAGGCCCTCGACCAGGTTGACGGGCAGGATCAGAATCTGGCGGATGAGTTGGAATTGCAGGACGTCCATGGTGACGCCGCGCGTGGTGGCGCTGGCGACGATGCCGATGGTCCAGATGACGAGGATCGCAAGGATCGAGATGACGACGTCGACGACGTCCTCGCGCCGACGCCGCATCGTGAAGATGCGGTCGGCAATGTAGGCGGGGCGGGGCAGGCGCAGCCTGCGCGCGGGGACGGGCAGGGCGACCTCGCCGCTCTTGGCTCGTGCCACCACGTCCGAGGCCGGGGTTGCCTGCGCGCCGGTCGTCTCGGCCGCGTCGGTGGAGTCGGTCGGCTCGGGTGCGGGGGCGGTCTCGGGTTCCGCGTCGTCGGTGGAGGTGGAGGCGGGGGCCTCGGCGTCAGCGCTGTCGTCCGGAGCGGGTGAGTCGGCGGGGTCGGGTGCGTCGGAGGAAGCCTGCGCGTCGTTGTCGGCCGGGGCGGAGCTGGCCTCGGGCGTGTCGGGGGGAAGCGGGGGCTCAGGAACCATGGCGTCTGTGGCGTCGGGGGCAGGGGGAGCGTTGTCCTCGGGTTCGGGTGCCGGGGGAGGTGCGGGCGCGTTCACGATCAACGAGGCCTCGGGAGGGGGTGCGGGCGTCTCCAGCGTGTTCTTGACGACGACGGGGGAGGCCATGGCCGACTCTGGCACAATCACGGCGGTGGGAGCGAAGCTGGGGGGAGTGGCGGATCTGCGCGTGGAAACGGAGGGTGCGACGACGGCGTCGATGATCTCGGTTTTGGCTTCAGACGGGGGAATCTCCTGCGGCTGGGCAGGGGCTGACGATGCCCCGGCCTCGTTAATCATGCCCATCAGATCATCGACCCCTAGCGAGGTCGGATCCTCGGCGGACGAGGGGACGAACAGGATGTTCGTACCGGCGGCCGGGAGGCCGTCGTGTGACTCCTTGCGCTTCCTCATGTTGACCATCCTATATTCGCGGTCAAGAAAGGTAGGGTTAGGGGGACACATTCCCGGCAGAAAAGGGCCTTATCGTGACCTGGTTGACACTCGCGTCAGCATCGGATCCGTCGATGCTTCACACAGTTATCGAGTGGTTTAAGAATCCTGAGACCCTTCTTGACGCGATGGGTCCGTGGGTCCTGTGGGGCACGATGCTCATTGTTCTTATCGAGTCGGGTGTCCTGTTCCCGGTCCTTCCGGGCGAGTCGCTGCTCTTCACCGCCGGCCTGCTGCACGACAAGCTCGGTATTCACCTGCCGACCCTGATCCTCCTGGTCGTGATTGCCGCCTTCGTGGGTGCTCAGATCGGCTACTTCCTGGGTGCCAAGTGGGGGCGCCGCTTCTTCAAGCCGGACGCGCGCTTCCTCAAGACCGAGCACCTGGAGAAGGCTGAGCACTACTTCACGAACTACGGCGGTCGCTCCCTCGTCATCGGGCGCTTCATCCCCTTCGTGCGCACCTTCATCCCGATCGCCGCTGGCATGGCCCGCTATCCCTACCCCAAGTTCCTGCTGTTCAACACGCTGGGCGCAAGCATCTGGGGCGCTGGCTTCATCCTGGTCGGTGCGCTCCTGGGCAACGTGCCCTTCGTGCACGACAACCTGACGGTCATCCTGGCGGTCATCATCCTCGCGTCGGTCCTGCCCGTCATCATCGAGATGATCGGCAAGCGCCGCGCCGCTTCCGACAAGGAGTAATCCATGCTGGCCTGGTGGATGCTGCTCCCGACCCTGCTGGCCATGCTGGTGGCCCTGGTGCTGCCGGGGTTCATGTGGCTGCGCGCGGGCGTGCGCTCGTCGTTGGTTGCCATCGGCGCGGCTCCGGCATTCACCTTCGGCCTGATCACCGCGTTGTCGGTCCTCTATCCGGCGCTTGACATCCCGTGGGAGCCCTCCACGGTCATGCCCGTCTTGGGCATGAGCGCCGTCGGCGGCGCGGCCGCGTGGGCCCTGAGCTACTTTCGCCGTGTCAACGGGGGCTTTGCGCTCAACGGCGTTCCCTTCCGCGAGGCCATTGGCGTGCGCGTGCCGATCGGCGGGCGTCAGGCCGCGATCCGGACGGCGACGTGGGGGACGATTGTCGTCGGGTTCCTCCTGGCCGCCTGGCCGCTGATGTCCGTGGCTGACCCCGCGAATCCCGTTCAGCAGTGGGATCCGACGTTCCACCAAAATGGCGTCCACGCGATCCTGTACGGCAAGGATGCCAGCCCCTTTGGTGGCCTCCACGAGCTTTACGGCGGGCGCCGCGTCTACTACCCGACGGGCTGGCACGCTTTCGTTGCTCTCTTCGCCCGCTTCGACTCGGTCGTCCAGACCGCCAACGTGTCCTCCCTGGTCCTCATGGCCGTGTGGGTGACGGGCCTGGCCGCCCTGGTCTCGGTGCTGACGGGATCGCGCACGGCCCTCCTGGCGGCCCCGATTATCGGTGGCATGTTGCCGAATATGCCGGCTGACGCGCTGACCATGTACAACCAGTGGCCCAACTCGACGGGCACGGCCTTGGTCCCCGGCGTGGCCGCGGTCGCGATCGTCGTGGGTCGACGCTTGGCCGCGGATCTGAGCGACGGGTGCGGCGCCCGATCTTTTGCCCGTCGCATCCCCCAAGGGCTCTTCCTCCTCCTGGGCTGCCTGGGCCTCGTCGGCGCGCACCCTAGCGCCGCATTCTCCCTCCTCGCTTTCCTGGCCGCGCCCCTCCTGATGGCGATCGGGTTCTTCGCCCGCACCTCGCTCGCGCGCGAGGGACGAGGCCAGCTCGCCGCCCTGCCGTGGATCGGCGCGGGCCTGGCGGTCGTGGTCCTGCCCCTGATCGCCCTGTCCTCCCCGAAGATCCAGGCGATGGGCCGCTACCCGAGGAGAGGCAGCAGCTGGTCGGAGGCCTTCTCCCACGCGCTCTTGCCCTACCCGCCCTTCGCGCAGACCACGGCCATGGCGTGGTGGACGCTCATCCAGGTGCTCCTCCTGATCGCCGGCATCATTGTGACTGCCCGCCTCCACACGCTCATGCGGCGCCCCGGCGTGCGCGACGCGGCGGACGCGAGGTGTGACCTTGACGGCGACGAGGATGAGGCCGCCGCGCTGGTTGACAACGACGAGGCCGCGCCCATGCCGGCCTGGCCGCTCGTCTCCTACCTGATTCTGGCCTTCCTGACCGCCCTCGCCTACGCGCCAGATTCCGCGCTGCGCACCTACCTGCTGGCCCCCTGGTACAAGGACGGGCGACGGATCATGGGCGTCGAAGACATCGCTCTGACCGTCCTCATGGCCGTCGGCGCCGCCGCCATCGTCCACCTCTTCCACGCGGCATGGACCTCCTCCCTGCGACGGATCCTGGTCGAGCGCGGGCTTGACGACAATGTCGAGGCGCCGCGCTGGCCCCTCCAGGTGGGCGTGGGCGCGATCGTCGTGCTCATGTCCAGCTTCGGTGCGATCGACGCGAGAAACTCCGCCGTCGCCTCCGTGTACGATCCCACGCGCCTGGGCAAGTCCGGCATGGCCAGCGAGGACGAGCTCGCGATGCTGCGCCGCATGGCCTCCACGACCGACCCCGACGCCCTCATCCTGGGCGACCCTATCGCGGGCGCCGCCTACGTCGAGACCCTGGCGGGCCGCAAGGCCGTCTTCCCCCAGCTCAGCACGGTGAACGCCGACGGGGCCTCGCAAAAGGTCCTCACCCAGCGCTTCCGCGACATCGCCGACGATCCCGAGGTGTGCGAGGTCGTGCGCAACCTCGGCATCACACACTTCTACGAGGAAGAAGACGGCAGCTACTACAACATTCAGCGCTCCAACCGCCACCCCGGCCTCTACGGCGTCGACACGTCGAGGGGCTTCGAGCTGGTCGACGAGGGCGGCACCGCCAAGCTGTGGAAAATCACCGCGTGTGGCTGGGTCACCCCCGGCGGAGGAGCGCAGGCCTTCGCCGACGGTATCAGGTCCGTCCAGCCGGGAGCCGAGGAGCCGGAGGGCCCTCAATCAGGCGACGAGTAGGCCACAAAGCGCCCGTGACGTGCGGACAGTGACGGCCGTGCTCGGCGCGGGTCGATACCCTTGACTTCATGACGACGAACATTCCCGGCCCCGCGCCCCTGGGCGACAAGCTTCGTATCGCGTTCCTCGGACCCTTCGGCACGTTCACCGAGCAGGCCGTCCACCAGGTCGCTCCCGCCGGCGCGATCCTCATGCCGATGACGAGTGCCCCGCAGGCGCTCGCGGCCGTGCGCCGTGGCGAGGCCGACCGCGCCGTCGTCCCTATCGAAAATTCCATCGAGGGCGGCGTCAACGCGACGTTGGATTCCCTCTCGCACGGTGAGCCGCTCGTCATCGTCGCCGAGATGCACGTGCATGTTGTCTTCCAGCTGGCCGTCCTGCCGGGCACACGCCCCGAGGATATTCGCCGTATTGGCACCCACCCGCATGCGTGGGCGCAGTGCCGCGGCTGGGTCGAGGAGACCTTCCCCGGTGCGATCCACGTGCCCGCCACGTCGACGGCTGCCGCCGCCGAGCTCCTCTCGGACGGCGATGCGTCTTTCGACGCTGCCCTGTGCAACGCAGTCTCGGTCAACACCTACGGCCTGGAGGCCCTGTTCACCGACGTCGCCGACAACCCCGGCGCGATCACCCGCTTCGTCCTCGTGGCCCGCCCCGGCGTGGTGCCCCCGCCGACCGGCGCGGATAAGACGACCATCCAGGTGGCCCTGCCCGTCAACGAGTCGGGCGCCCTGCTGACCCTCCTCGAGCAGTTCTCGGCGCGCGGCGTCGACCTGTCGCGCATCGAGTCGCGCCCGAGCGGCGATGGCCTCGGCAACTACACGTTCAGCATCGATATCGTCGGCCACATCCGCGAGGAGCGTGTCCAGGCTGCCCTCGTGGGCCTGCATCGCTACTCGCCGGAGGTCCGCTTCATGGGCTCCTACCCGCGCGTTGACGGCGTTCGCGCGCGCGTCGAACCGGGCACCACGGACGACGCCTTCCGCGCGGGTCGCGCGTGGGTCTCGGACCTGCTCCACGGCGGCGACGGCACGGGTGAGGCGGGCGGGGCCGCCCCGTGCTGGCCGCTGGTCTGACACCTTCGCGTCCACACTGACAACGTGCTGCGCCCCGGCCTCGTGTCAGACGAGGTCGGGGCGCGCTCTATGACGGGGCCGAATTAGCCGGGCAGCAGCTCCATCCACGTGCGCTCGACGGGAACGGCGATGTCGAGGGCGCCGGCCTGCATGCGAATGTGCATGGTGTGGGCCAGGCCGATCGCGTCGCCGTCCACCTGACACACCTGGGCTTCTTCGGCCGTGACGGACGCGCCCTTCGCCTGGCGGAACGCGACTGTGCCGGTCGAGACGGGCAGGTTGATGGGACGCAGGCCGATGAGCTGGCCGAGCATCTTCCAGGTCACGTCCGCCCAGCCGAGCAGGCCGGCGTGCGCGTCGACCGCGATGACGTCGATGAGGCCGTCCGACAGCTCCGCGTCGGGCGCGAGGACCAGCATCTTCAGCTCGCCCGCGTTCGCGAACATGACGGAACGCGCCTCGACGCGGGTGATCTCATCGGCGGGCGAGCGCAGGGGTTCCGCGCTCGCCGAGGTGGCCTCGTCCAGGGCCTCTCCCGCGATCTGGTCGCCGACGCCCAGGGGATCTGCCACGCGTGCGGCGGGGGAACGCAGGGTCAGGCGCGCCTTCATGCGCGGCACGCCCATCGCGCCCAGACCGGCCCACACGTAGGCGATCCACCCGATCCGCTTCTTCAGCTCGGGGTTCGTGTCCGCCATCGTTGCGCCGTCGTAGCCCATGCCCGCGACGACGAGGCATGCGTACTCGTCCGCGCGCGGCTCAATCGACGAGGCCGGGGCACCCTGGTCCGCAGCGCTGGCGTCGGGGTGTAGCGCGGTGCGTGCCGCGAGGCGCAGTCCGCCCTCGGCGGGCTGAGTGGACTCCTGGGTGACGTCTTCGACGCGCACCCATGCCAGGTCGACGGCGCGGTGGTTGCGGTCGAGCGCGACGGCGAGGGCCTCTTCGGGGTCGTCGGGGACGGAGAGGTTTCCGGCTAGGACGTTGCCGGTGCCCACGGGGATGATGCCCATGCGGACTCCGGATCCTGCCATGCCGGCGGCGACGGCGCGCACAGTCCCGTCTCCGCCCGCGGCGATGACGACGGAGGCTCCCTCCTCGAGGGCGCGCACGGCTTGCCCGGTGCCGGGGTCCTCGCGCGTGGTTTCGCGCCAGTGCACGTGATCGATGCCCAGTTCCTTGGCCTTACGGTTGATGCGGTCCTTGAAGGCCTGGGGGTCCTCGTGCTTGGAGGGGTTCATGATGATCCAGGGACGTGGCCGTCCGCGCGTCGGGTCGTCCACCGATGCGGGGATGTCAAGGGCCTTGCGGCGACGGTGCCGGCGGGTGAAGCAGGTTGCTAGACGCGCGACTCCGATCGTTCCGGCTACGGCGGAGGCTGCGAGTGCCCAGTATATTCCGTCCATGTGCACATCTTAGTGCCCTTGTGGATTGCGTGGTTGTGGACAGGTTGTGGATGGTCTTTTCGTTGCTGTTCATATTGGCTGTGACCTGCTGGCGTGCGCGAGGGCTCAACTTATCCACACGGTTATGCACCAAAGGTGGATAACTTTCAGGTTTTTAATCCAATTGATCGGCTGGTTGGTGCATAACCCTGACCTGCGGTGCGGATTTGGTATCGCGCACGGCAAGGGACACGGCGGGGCTACCTGGCATAGGATGGGAGGCATGATTGATGTGCGTGCCCTGCGTGACAACCCCGAACCCGCCCGCGCCTCCCAGCGTGCCCGCGGAGCCAACCCCGGCCTCGTCGATGAGATCATCGCGGCCGACGCCGCCCGCCGCGAGGCCCTGCAGGCCTTCGAGACGCTGCGCGCCACCCAAAAGGAGGTCTCCAAGTCCGTGGGCCGCGCCTCCAAGGAGGAACGTCCGGCGATCCTGGCTCAGGCCAAGGAGCTCGCCGAGCAGGTGAAGGCCGCCGAGGCCGCCGCCAACGCCGCCGACGCCGAGGCCGACCGCCTCGCGCGCCTCCTGCCCAACCTGGTCGTCGACGGCGTGCCCGTCGGTGGCGAGGACGACTTCGTGGTTCTGCGCCACGAGGGACCCGCCCCCCGCGACTTCGCAGCCGAGGGCTTCGAGCCCCAGGATCACCTCGCGCTCGGCGAGGGCCTGGACGCGATCGACACCAAGCGCGGCGCGAAGGTCTCCGGCGCCCGCTTCTACTACCTCAAGGGCATCGGCGCCCGCCTCGAGCTGGCCCTCATGACGATGGCCATGGACCAGGCGCTGGCCAACGGCTTCGTGCCGATGATGACCCCGACCCTCGTGACCCCGCAGGTCATGGGCGGCACAGGCTTCCTCAACGAGCACTCCGACGAGATCTACTACCTGCCCGCCGACGACCTGTACCTGACGGGCACGTCCGAGGTGGCCCTCGCCGGCTACCACGCCGACGAGATCCTCGACCTGTCGGGCGGCCCCAAGCGCTACATGGGCTGGTCCACCTGCTACCGCCGCGAGGCCGGCTCCGCGGGCAAGGACACGCGCGGCATCATCCGCGTCCACCAGTTCAACAAGGCTGAGATGTTCAGCTACTGCCGCCCCGAGGACGCCGCCGAGGAGCACCAGCGCTTCCTCGCGTGGGAAGAGGAGATGCTCGCCAAGGTCGAGCTGCCCTACCGCGTCATCGACACGGCCGCCGGCGACCTGGGTACCTCCGCCGCCCGCAAGTTCGACTGCGAGGCGTGGCTGCCCACTCAGGAGCGCTACATGGAGGTCACCTCGACCTCGAACTGCACGACGTTCCAGGCGCGCCGCCTCGGCATTCGCGAGCGCCGCGAGGACGGCATGACCGCGGTCGCCACCCTCAACGGCACGCTGGCCACGACCCGCTGGATCGTTGCCTTCCTGGAGAATCACCAGCAGGCGGATGGCTCGATCTACGTGCCCGAGGCCCTGCGCCCCTACCTGGGCGGCCTCGAGGTTCTGAGCCCGGTCGCTCGATGAGCCAAGAGCGCTTCCTGACGGTCCCCTCCACCGGGGAAGTCGCTCGCCCCTTCGAGGTTCTTCTCGACGAGGCCTCGGCCGCCCTGCCCGCCGACTTTCCGACGTCGGCGGGCCAGGTCTTGGTCGCGCTCGACATTGACGGCACGATCCTCACCCCCGCGGGGGCGACTCCGCGCGTCCTCGAGGGGATCCACGGCCTCGCCGCCGCGGGCGCCCAGGTGCTTATTGCCTCGGGTCGCGCGCTCGAGGGCGTGATTCCCGTTCTCGACGCCCTGGAGTTCACGGACGGGTGGGCGCTGTGTAACAACGGCGCAACCCTCGTGCGCGTGAGCGGCGGCACGTGCGAGATCGTCGAGGAGCGCACCTTCGTGCCCGGCCCGATCCTGGAGGAGATCGCCTCGGCCGTGCCCGGCTCGGTGTTCGCGTCGATGCCGCACCCCGACATCCTGCTCTCCGCGCCCTTCCCGAACAATGAGATCGAGGGGAGCGATCATCGGATCGTGTCGATGGAGGAACTGGCATCCACGCCGACCCCGAAGATCGTCGTGCGCGCCGCCGACACGGACCGTGAGGAGTTCGATCGGATCCTGTCGTCCCTGGACGTGTCGCGCACCCACGAGGTGTTCGTCGGCTGGACGTCCTGGGCGGACATCGAGCCGCTCGGGGTGACCAAGGCGACCGGCCTGGAGTCTCTGCGGGCGCGAGTGGGGGTTCCCGCGGCCGGGACCGTCGCCGTGGGGGACGGCACGAACGATATTGCGATGATCGAGTGGGCGGCCTTCGGCGTCGCCATGGGCGGTGCCTCCGAGGAGGTGCGCGCCCACGCCGACCACGTGACCGCCGCCGTCGAAAACGACGGTGCCGCCGCCGTCATGCACGCGATCATGCGCCGCCGCGGGGTTGCCGGCCGCTGAGCCGAACGCGTCGTCGTGCTCGCCGTCCTTTGTGCGCGTGCCGTCTGTTTATGCGCGTCTCGGAGCCGGTTCGCGGAGCGGTAACCCCTGAGGTGGTTGTCTGCGCCCTTCTATGCGCACGTTAACCCGATAGGTGGCAGTGTGGGCGGCCCGCCCACACTGCCACCAGAAGGGTTTAGCTGTGCAGCGAGGGGTTAATGCTGCCAGTTATCGGGCCGCCTTGCCCTCGTGACGATCGCTGGAAGCCTCGCAGCCTCGTGGGCAAGCCCGAGTTCGCGGCGCGTACCATCGAATAAGTGACATGGCCTCGATCAAGCGTTGCCAGTGTGGGAGTGCCCCGCCAACCAGTCGCCCATGATCGCGAAGGCGCGGTCCAAGTCCCCAATCTGACAGTGCTGCGCCATGTCCGGGTCCTGCGCGTGATGGAACGCGCGCACCTCCAGCGACTCCGCGTTCCGCAATGCTCGGCGTACGTCGCCCAGGCGCTCGAAGGGCACGTACTGATCCGCATCCCCAGCGAGGACGAGGCATGGCTGGGTGATGCGCCCCTCGAAAGGTTCCATCGTGTAGTCGCCGAACGCTTGCAGCACCCGGCTGGGACTGTGTAGTCCCGTGAGGTACCGCCCCTGCTGAAGCTTCCACGCCAGATCCGCGCTGAGTCGTGAAGCCATCCCCAGCGCGGTGTCGACGAGCCGCGTGGGCCTCGGATTCTCGACGACCGCCTCCGCGATAGGGCGCAGGGGACGAGGCAGTGGCATCGTCAGGCCGTCGAGGAGTCGATACATCATGTCGAAGGTGATCACGTGAGTGATCCGCGGGCAGTGGGCGGCCGCGCGCGTGACGAGGTAGCCGCCAAAGGAGACGCCGAGCGCGGCTGCACTCTCGATGCCGAAGTAGTCCATCACCGCGTCCGTCGGATGCTCCCACTCGGGCTCGAGGGGCATGCCCGCCAGTACCGTGTGCCCCTGGCCGGGACCGTCGAAGGTGATGATGTCGAAGGGGCGGGTCGGGAAGTGGGATGCGAAGTCGATGATTTCCTCCGCGTACCCGTCGAAGCCGTTCATCATGACGAGCGTGGTCGGGGTGCCCGCCGGGGCCTGCGCGCGGTCCGCCGGGTCCGCCTCCCACCGCATCGCGGTGAGTTCCCCGCCGCGATAGGGCACCGCGTGCCGCGTGAGCGCGAGGCCTCGGCGGTCCTCGTCGAAAGAGCGTGACATCGCGTCGATGAAGCGATGCTTACGGGGGTCGTCGGCCCCGAGATAGAAGGCCGCGAGCTCGTAGAGGCGCCACGCGGCATCCGCATCTCCTTCCGACTCGAAGCGATCGGCGAGCTGCTGCGCCAGCCTCGTGATCTGCTCCGTCGAGCGAAGTCGGGGAAGTGTAGTGGCTGCGATCGTCTCCATACCCGCGCGATCGAGGATCGGTGCGAAGGTCCGGTTGAGCTGCAGGTCGAATTGGCGATTGCCGGTGTATTCGGTGAACATGCATCGACCGTATCGCGGGTCTACGTGCGGTGAGCCGTACAATAACAAACGGAGTGTTGGATACCGGACGGCACGACCGCTATGCGTAGGATAAGCCTATCGATAGTGGAAAAATGATCGGGGAGCAGAACAGTGTACCTTCGGAGCCAGGATAAGCACGGGCGCGAGGCCGAGAAGAACCTGGACCTGCGCATCCGCAAGACGCGCCGCGCGATCCGCTCCGGCCTCGTCAAGGCGTGC
>ERZ1674088.11-NODE-11-length-36225-cov-22.835997_pt1 | contig 36225 bp, 27 predicted proteins | sample MGYA00581117_ERZ1674088 | MGnify/ENA primary metagenome ERZ1674088 (study PRJEB41354, sample SAMEA4873335) | human saliva metagenome | biome: human-associated habitat [ENVO:00009003]; feature: mouth environment [ENVO:08000002]; material: saliva material... | reverse complement strand
TTCTTGATAGACTTCTTTATATTCGTATAGACCTTATTTAAGTCAGCATGGTAGATAAAGAATATTTCCACGGAGGCACCAGGAATCTTCACCCAAGGTAAAAGCATGGGAGAATGGAGCTCTACCACAAAAAAAGCAAGAAAAGCTTTGAGCACATAAAGCGAATGTACTGCTGGTCGTGATGACGCTGGTACCGCAGAAGGGTAAGAAGCCGACATATCGTAATATTTCTTAAAGTTGAATACGGAGAGAACACTCAGCTCTCGCCCAAAGATACTCCATATCTGCGAGAGCATCTACAGCGCCCTAAACCAATACAGGGCTGACGCATGATGTTTCTTCCAGCTGATCGAAGTTGGTTAGCTTTGTTACATCTATTGTTATCCTTCAAGTTATGGAACTACCCAGCCTCATCAGTAGTCTCAGTCTGATTGACGATCGCCGTAGCAATAAAAACAAACGCTACCCATTACCACTTTTGCTACTTATCGCCTTCTGTACAAGTATCTCTAAGCATGACACTTGGTACACCATGCAGGATTATGCCCAAGCACATGAGACAAGTCTTAGGGAGCTTTACAAGCAGCTCTTCGGGGAGGAGCTTGAGCATGTCACCCCCACCCACGATACCCCTCAATCGAGCTCTTGAACTCATCCCACACCAAGTCTTCAAACAAGCCTACCAAGACTGGATCTCAGCCCTACTGCCGTGGGACGATGAGACTCGTCAGATCTGCATTGATGGCAAGACCATGCGCGGAGTCAAGAAGCTTAGCCCTAACATCGAGTCACACATCGTATCGGCTTATGATCCTCATCTTCAGCTGGTCCTCTCTGTGGATGCAGTGCCCATCAAGTGCAACGAGCTTGAGTCCATCCGTCGACTCTTGGATGAGCTGGACGTGACAAATGCACTTATTACGCTGGATGCCCTAGGCTGCCAGCGTCAGGTGGCAGACCAGATCCTCCAGGTCGGAGGTAACTACTTACTTCAAGTAAAGAGCAATCAACCGACTTTACTTCAAGAGATCGAAGATAGCTTTCCCAAAACAGGCAAAGGATGTACCCTGCACAAAGAAGAAGACCTCGGACATGGGCGCATCGAGACACGTCAAATGAAGAGTCTTGTTCTAACACCCGAGATGCAGGAGGATTCCTATGCATTTAAGGACTGGGCCGAGATTAAGAGCATCCACCAGCTCACTCGCAAGCACTACGACAAACACTCGGGGAAGGAGACTTGTGAGGTTTCCTATTACATCAGCTCTCTACAGGATAGTAAGCGTGTCTTCCGAGCCATACGTGATCACTGGAAAATAGAGAACCAGCTGCATTATATGCTGGATGTATACCTCGGGGAGGGTGGCTGGAGCAAGCGCGCAGGCGAAGCGGCCAAGAATATGGAGCTACTGACCAAGATAGACCTCTTCATCTTACAGCTCCTCAAGGAAAAGCTGGGGAGATCCATACCGCGAGTGCAGATGTTGCTGGCCAAACTAACCCCGATGCAGTTATTCGATCTTGAGCTCTGGCAAATTGCAATTGCGTATTATGCGTCAGCCCTGTAAACCAATAAATAGTGTAGCACCCCAAGTAGATTACAGGGATCCCAGCCAATCTGATTTACAAAAAGCATTACCCACACGCATACTTCAAGACTTATACGTCCAGCATACAGTGAGGTCGTCAGTTCACATTTTTCACAAATACTCATACACTATAGGATGCTTTATAAAGCATACATAAAGACAATACCAAAGAGGGCCCGTAGACCTAATCATCTACGGGCCCTCTCGTGTAATAGGAGCCTATCGGGGGGGCTGTCAAGTGGCCGACTGCGATCGTATCACCAGCCCCAGCGAAGGAGCGTGCGACGGTAGAGTGCCAGAGCAATGCGGCGAAGCGTATCATTCTCGGGCCAGAGGTACTCATAGCGCCACCAGAGCTTGTCCCCGACTCCGATGACCTGCTTGCCACGGTGCACTGTCGTCACTTCGGCCAAGATCTCCTCCTGGGTACACTGCTCACGCTGGTAGGGATTGCCGTCGCCACGCAGGGTGAAGACACCTCCGTCGATACGCACGATGCGGTGCACCAGATAGCCACGGGCGATGCGCGCCAGGACGACGCGCCCCACCTGATAGGAGTCTTCGGTGAGAGGTGAGAGGACGATCTGATCCTGCCCCCCACGGATGAAGGGGCGCATACTCGAGCCACGAGGACGGAGACGGGGGCGCTTGCCCTCGGCGACGCGGCTAAGGATCTCTGCAAAGAAGACCTCGTTGTGTATCTGAAGCTCGCGGCGCGTGGGCATAGCCTGGTGAGGACGGCCCATCTTATGAGGCAGATTGGGCAAGGAGAGCTTCGGTCAGACGTACAGCCTCTTCGTCAGGACGGCAGTCGAGGCGGTACACGGGCACACGCTCCAGCACATCAGCGACGGTATCGAAGGTAGCCAGGTGGCGGACCTTATCCGAGTGGAGGAAGGCCGAGGAGGAGTAGATCGAGTCGAAGCTATCACGGCCGCGGAGCTTCGTGAGCTTGTTCTCAGAGCTCTGATAGAGATGGACGAAGGCAACGACATGTGCCGAAGCATTGCGGTAGCAAGGCGTGCTGCCACTCCATGGGCAGCCGTAGACGCGCACTTCGCCGTCCTCCATGAGGCGCACGATGGGCTCGTCGTCATTGAGGAGACGCGCACCAGGGACGAACTGACGCCACAGACGGCTATGCGTACTCTTACCCGTGCCGCTGACACCGAGGAAGATCAGGGCACGACCATTCAGCTCGGTGACCGAAGCGTGGACCTTGAGCATGTGCTTGGGTGCGATGGCCACACCGTAGGCGATCATGATCAAGCGGTTGATGAAGAAGAATGCCGAGGGGTCATCGAGCAAGACATCTGAGCGCACCTCCTTCCAGTCACGATCGACCTCGATAGCGTGGGAGCCTTGGCGCGTAGCGATCTCGAGACGGCGCTGGCCATCAACGAGCTTGTACACACGGGCACGTACGCCCTCGGAGAGCTTATCTTCGAGGAGCGTCTTGGGCTGGTCCGACGAGAGGCTCTCGCCTCCACGGAAGGTAAAGAGTGGTTCACAACCATCGGGAAGCTCGGGTACTAGGAAGGGCTCGTAGTTGGGGAGCAGTTCACGGGTAGCCTCGGCCGATGGGGTATAGAGCAGGATATACTCTTCAGCGATGCGATAGATGAGTTGTTCGTCCATAGTGATGTAGAATTTATTAGCTATGAGCAGGAGTATAGCGCTTCATAGCGAGGAAGAGTCGAGGAGCGGTAAGGAAGAGCGTACGTCGGAAGCGCTCTCCAAGGGGTGCCGCAGGGTAACGAAGGCTGCGAAGTCGACGGGTGTAGGGGCGAAGGGCTGCGAGAAGCCCAGGCGCCTCCTTCTCGTGACGCATTGCCCACAGAGAGAAGATCAGGAGCCGGCGGTAGAGCGTCTCATGCAGCAGCGGTAGGGCCTCGGGCGAGGTCGCCCCAATGGGAGCCTCGAGGTCCAGGAGATTCTCAAAGAGGTAGACAAGGCGCTTGTCATAGACCTCGGTGATGCTCCCCACACGGGCTACGCGGTAGCAGTAGCCGAACCATGAGAGGTAGCGGTAGCGTGTAGCACGCGTGAGTGCCTCGAAGATAAAGGGGGTGTCTTCGTAGGGGCGCCCCACAGGGAAGCGCAGTGCCCCCATCGTAGCGGTGCGGAAGATCTTCCCCCAAGCCATCCCCGTGACACCAGAGAGGGCAGCGAGGCTTTGGAGGGCTTCCTGTGAAGAGAGTTCCCTCCCAGCAGCCAGCATCAGGCGCTCAGCGCCCGTGCGGCAATTGATCTCGGTATAGCCGAGCTCGAGGATATCAATGAGCGGGTTCGCCGACAGGACGTTCATCGGCTGCTCCAGGGCATCCTCGGGCAACCAGTCGTCAGAGTCCACGCAGACGAAGAAGTCCCCACGCATCACGTCCATGGCAGCGTTGCGCGCTGCGGAGAGCCCCGCATTCGCCTGATGGATGAGACGGATACGAGCATCACGCTCGGCATAGGCATCACATACCGCCCCACTACCATCGTTAGAGCCGTCATCGACGACGATCACCTCCAGCGCCGTATAGGACTGGCTGAGGATCGAGTCGAGGCACTGCTCGAGGTAGGGCGCTACGTTGTAGACGGGGACTATGACCGAGAGAAGCGGCGTGGGTAGACTCATTGAATAAGATAGGTGAAGGGGCGCCTTAAGGCTCACCCTTCGGCTACTCAGAGTAGCGTAGCAAGGAGTATGAGAGAGCCCACCCCCGTCCTCTTGGATGGGGTGGGCTCTTATGGAGATTAGCGGAGGCCTAAGCGGCGCAGAAGACCCTTTTTCTTCTTCTTGTTGCCGTAGCCGTAGCCATAACCGTAGCCGTAACCATAGCCGTAGCCATAGCCGTAGCCGTGACCACTCTCAGTAGCACCGTTGAGGACGATCGACATATTCGTCAGGATGTTCTCATCATAGAGGTGCTGCAGCTCAGGCAGAGCACGACGGTCGAGACGGCCTGCACGCAGGACGAAGATTGTCAGGTCTGCGATACGGTTGGCGATAGCTGCGTCAGCTACGCTACCGAAGGGCACGTTGTCGAAGAGCACGAAGTCAAACTGCTCAGAGAGCTTCGCAGCCAGCTCATCAAGACGCTCTCCGAGGAGGAGCTCAGCAGGGTTGGGAGGTACAGCCCCCGAAGTGATAACCTGTAGCTTAGGTGCATTGGGGTCCTTACGGAGGATCTGCTCAAGAGTTACATCGGGATTAGCGAGGTACTCGGTAGCCCCCAGGCCAGCCAGACCTATACGACGCGAGAGCGTCCCCTTACGGAGGTCAAGGTCGACGAGGACGACGCTGTGGCCTGCGAAGGTGAGTGTCTGAGCGAGGTTGTATGAGACGTATGACTTACCAGCCGATTCCCCGAAGGAGGTGAAGATAACCTTCTTCGCAACCTTCCCTCCGGTGCCGATCATGAAGCGCATGTTCTCACGCAGGACACGGAAGGCCTCGGAAGTCTCGTCGCTACCCTGCTCGCGCACACCACGAGGCTGGGACTTCTTGCCACCACGCTTCTCTTCTCTGGGGATATCGCCAAGGAAGGGGATCGAGACGCGGTCCATGACGTCCTTACGCGAGCGCACCTTATTGTCAGCCAGCAGACGGATGATGAGATAGACCGAGGGAAGGACAAGACCTATGAGGATCGCAATGAGGACAACACGCAGCGTGTTGGGGCTGACGGGATTCGATGGAGCATCGTCCATGTCGAGTACATAGGCACTATCCTGCGTCATGGCCTGACGAAGGGCATATTCCTCACGCTTGTTCAGCAGCTCCGTATAGAGGCGCTGGCGGATCTCCAGACGACGATCAATATCTGCCTTCTCACGCCCCTGGTTAGATACCTCTGGGAGCTTAGAGAGGAGACTTGACTGCTGGCCCTGAGCATCCTTGAGGCGCATACGCAGTACAGCGGCCTGCTGATTGAGGCTTTCGATAGCATTCTTACGCAGCTGAGAGAGTGCGTTGTCATACTCGGTGATGACAGGGTTCTCCGTGCTACCACCAGCTCCTTCGACAAGCTTATCGCGCTGTGACTTGAGCTGGTTGTACTGAGCAATATAGCCATCCAGCGCCTGATCGGGTACCCCGACGTTCAGCGGGAGGTAGCCATTCTTGCGGTGCGAGTTGGAGAACTCGGAGAGCATATAGGAGATGAGCTTCAGCTGGGTCTCAATCTGCAGTGCTTCGGCCTCGCTCTCGAGTGAACGCGTGTTGTAGACTCCAACCTTGCCCTCGAAGTCGAGGGTGCGGTTGTTCATAAGGAAGCGCTCCATATCCCCCTCGACAAGACCAAGCTCCTTCCCAAGGGCGGCAAGACGCTCGTTGACGAAGTCTGCTGTATTCTTAGACACCTGGTTACGCATATCCAGCTCCTCCTGGTTGTAGGCCGAGACCTGAGCGAGAAGGATGTCGAGAGCACGCTTCTTCGTACGGTCTTGAAGACGGATTGCTAAAGTAGAGGCACGGTTCTCAGGCTCTGCGACCATGATAGCACGCTGATAGTAGCGTACCGTCTGAGTGAAGGGCATACGAGTAACCTCAATGTGCTTATGCTCCCATGGGGCATTGAAGTTCTGACGAGGCTCAATAATGAAGAGCTCTTCACCCAGCTGAACGGGCACATTCAGAGCGATAACCTGGCTCTTCCCCGTACTCACTGGAGTGACACGCACATGAGATGCATCTTGGAAAGCTACATCAAAAGAGCTACCACGCTCCAGCGTATCAAGAAACTTCATCGAGAATGGAGCATCCGTGTAAAGCTCAATGGTGCGTAGCCCGCTCTTCACGTTGTACAAGACGTTAGCATTAGCCATCTTGACCGTACGCTCCATGACACGACGAGAGACGAGTTGCATACGCTCATTGTCCATGTTGAGTCGCGTACTACGCGTATAGCGGAGGACATCAGCATCCATCATCGCACGCTGGGAAGCGTCCTTGATGAAGATCTTGACCGAAGACTCGTAGACGTAGGGCTGCTTGGCATTACGATAGAGAGCTACAGCAAGCACCACCCCGATGCTCAGGAGGTAGAGCCACCAGAAGCGAAGGAGGTAGAAGAAAATATCAAGCAGATTGACCTCCGCAGTCTTTTCACCAGCCTGATTTGACCGATTCGTTTGTGTAGACATAGGACTTATGGACTAACGCTTGAAGAGGGCAATAAGGGCAGCAGCAGAAAGAGCCGTTGAGAGAGCTGTCGTCACATACCCGAGGGTGGTGAGGACCTTCTGCTCGGTATCACGCTTACGATAGCGATACTCGGCATAAATAATATCATTCTGCTGGAGGTAGAAGGCGGGTGACTCAAAGATATTCTTCGAGAGCATGTCCAAGCGGTAATAGACATATTCATTACCCACTCGGCGAATGACGTTGATCTTACTGAAATCAGCCTGCTCAGAGAGCCCCCCGACAGTAGCGATAAGCTCAAGGATGTTTGTCTGAGCATTGTCTAAGTGGAAAGATCCACGGTCCGTGACAGCACCACCGCCACCTCCTTGTCCCAAGCCCTCAAAGGCCCCAAGAAGGAAGACACGGAGGTTAGCAAACTTTGTGATGACATGAGCATCGGTAAGATATCGACCAGCTGTAAGCTTAGTACGAATCACTTCACTCACCTGCTCTAAACTAAGCCCCAAGACTGGAACATTCCCGATGATAGGAAACTGAATATTCCCCTGAGCATCGACGAGATAGGAAGAGCTGGTATCAGCAGGCGCAACATTCGCAGTGTTCACGGAGAGACCACCTGCAATGTTGGATGGAGTAGAAGCCTGAGCCACCTGACGGGTATTGAAGGGGACCGTCAGCTCAGGATTGCGTATGCTCGTCACGAGGATACGGAGCTTATCGCCCTTCTGCACAACGATGCCAGTGTCATGCTTGACACCATAGGCCTTGGCGATCTCAATATCTTGTAGATAATTCGTCTTCTTGGCCGAATCACAAGAGGAGAGCGCACAGAGCGAGAGGACACCGAGGGCAAGTGTCCAGGCATGAGAGAGTCTCTTGATCATTATCATAGGGGTATATTACTCAGAATTTCTTACCAAATATAATAGAAAAGGCTGTAAGGAAGATAATCTTAACGTCCGTAAAGAGCGAATAGTTATCCAGATACTTGAGGTCAAGACGCAGGCGCTCCAGCATCTTCTCAATGGTGTCAGTGTACCCGTTGTAAAGGGTAGCGTAGGAGAAGAGCCCAGGACGCACCGTATAGAGGCGAACGTAATCTGGGTTACGCTCCATAATCTGGTCGATGAAGAACTGGCGCTCAGGGCGAGGTCCGACAAATGACATCTCCCCCTTGATGACATTCCAAAGCTGAGGGAATTCATCTAGGTGGTGAGCACGGATGAAGGCACCGACCTTCGTCAGACGGCTATCTCCATCAGTGAAGAGCTGGGGGCGATTCCCAGCTTCAGCATCCATACGCATGGAGCGGAACTTATACAGCGTGAAGGGCTTCCCCTTATATCCGATACGCTCCTGGCGGTAGATGACATCCCCCTTAGAGTCTTCCCACTTGATGAGCAGGGCGATCAGGGCGATCAGGGGAGAGAAGAAAATCAGCGAAACCAAGGCCAAGGTAAAGTCGAAGACTCGCTTGATGACGCGTTCGAAAGTATTCATTACTCGATCTATTTTGAAGGATTTAGGAGCTCAGTATAGATATTGATCAAGCTATTGATCATCTCATCTTTAGTAAAGACATCGTAGAAGCGGTGGCGGGCTCCCTTGCTATAGGTCTTCCATAGCTCAGGATCATCACAGATCTTGTGGACAGCCTCAGCCAGTGCAACTGCATCTTCGACGGGGACATTGATACCAGAGACACCATCTTCGTTGACCCAAGAGACACCAGACTCTGGAATCTTCGTAGCCACCACGGGACGGGAGAGGGACATGGCCTCGACCAAGACGATAGCATAGGCCTCTGTCTTGATCGTAGAGCTGAGGCAGAAGACATCGCAAGCCCCGAAGTAAGCAGGCTTGAGCTTATCTGAGATGAAGCCTAGGAACTCCACTCTCTTCTCTAAGCCGAGCTTCTCAGTCAGCTCTAAAAGCTCTGCTCGCAGAGGGCCATCCCCTCCGATGATCAGGACATAGTCATCACTGAGATGGGTCATCGCCTCGATCAGGTGGTGATATCCCTTGTAGGGGACGAGACGCCCCATATTGAAGACGATCTTCTTCCCGGGATATTGATCACGTATGGTCTTAATCTCATCCGAGAGCCATGGATAAGGATCTACACCGATCGGAAGGAAGGACGTCTTATCCTGAGCCTTACGCAGGAAGGGGGACTCCTCTACATACACGGGCGTCGTCCCCAAGATCAGATCCGCACGACGAATCAGCCAGCTCTGCAATGGGGAAAAGAAGCGAAGGAGGAACTTCTGCTTGAGGATATCACTATGCCAGTGTAAGACCACCTTGCCTCGGTACCCGGAAAAGAAGAGAGCGAGCGTAGCCATCGGGTCAGGATGGTGTACATGGATGATATCATACTCTGAGCAGATACGGCGAAGGCGGAAGATCATCTCAGGGGAGATCATCGTCGCAGCAAACTTCGTCAGACTCTTAGTTCGGAAGATCCGAGACTCCTCAGAGAAGACGATATCCGTCGTCTCTCCATCATGCGAGGCACAGAGCATGTCTGAGGCAAAGCCTCGCTCAGCAAGACCCTGGGTGAAGATCTCCATAACCTTCTCCACACCTCCTTTGATGGGGTAGAACTTACCAAGTTGTAGAACTTTCATCTTACAATATCTTGTGCCTAAGGAGTAGGCTGGGTAAAGCTATTTGGCTGTGTAGCTCCAGCGTCCGATAGTAGGAGCTCAAAGAGTTCTGACCACGAGCGTGCACTAGGAGCCTGCAAGGGGCGCTGTGGGACAGGCTTTAGCTGAGTATGATCTCCTCGAAGAACTCGCTCCATAGCATCAGCCAAGACTACGGCAGAGCTCGGATCAAAGAATCCCACAGCATCAGCACCAGCTGCTGTCTCGTGAGCAAATGGGAGATCAGACAAGAGCATCGGCCTATTATAAGGTAGGAATTCAGAGATGGGAAGCCCCCATGTCTCAATCCGCGAGGGGAAGACTAAGCAGTCTGTCCCAGCATAAGTCTCTTGAAGCTTATCACGGGACATAAAGCCTGCAAAATCGAGGCTACTTACATTGCCCCATGTAGAGTGAAGCCACTGAGCATACTTATTTTCTGTCCCATCAATGGTGAGGACCGTACGGAAGACTCCCACACCGACACGCTCTTCCAAAATACGAGTAGCCTCGGTAAGAAGTTCAAAGTTCTTATGCGCATCAGCAGTCGCAGCAAAGAGGAATGTGAACCGATGACCATCTGAATGAATCATAGACTCCTTGGGTGGCAGCAACTCTCGCTGAGGTGGTGCTACGATGAAGCGATCCTCCGAAAGGCCAAACATCTTGCTAAAGCCCTCTCTCAACCACTGTTGCTGGACGATCAAGTAGCGATTGCGACGTATTCCAATTTGGTAGGCGAAGCGGGTAAACATCGCAAAGAGTGGGATCTTCTTATCGAAGCGAAAGTCTCTCAGCCTCCATCGAAGGAATGGGAAAGAGGTCTGGCAGTAGACAGCCTGACGATGAGCTTGAACTCGTGGGGTTGTATCGTGTAGGGAAAGCCACAGGTCTATTGCCCCCAGCTCTCGAGAGATCTGTCCCATAGTCACGTACTCACACCAGAGACGCTTCCCCCAGCCATCAATTGCCCAAGGCAACTCGATATACTGGATATTGGGATAGTCTGCCAGCTCCTGCTTATGCACCAACGCCATGACTCGATAGCCATGTGCAGGAGCCCATTCGGATAGGAAAGCGAGGCACTGACGAAGGATCGTCAATGTCCCCCCCTTGCGGAGATTGACTGCGGAGATAACAATCTGCTTCATACCGCAGAGGATTTATTGGGAACAAGTGATGAGAAGAGGTCCAGCCACTGCCCCATCACAGCATCTACTTCATAGCGAGCAGATGCCTTGCGAGCATTAGTTCCCATTCGGACACGCTCAGCCTCCGAATCCATCAGCTGGCGGAGGGCTGCGAGGAAGCCTTCATCATCCCCCTGAGAGATGAGATAGCCATCTTCGCCTGGGTGAAGCACATCCTTTGGCCCGCAAGGACAAGCAAACGACACAATCGGGAGCCCCATATGCTGCGCTTCAATAAGGACCATAGGGAGCCCTTCGTAGCGCGAGGTCATCGTGTAGATCGATGCGCTCTGGTATACCTCCTTCATCTGAAGGGTTGGTTTAGCGAGCATCACAGACGAGGAAAGGCCGAGACGATTCACCTGCTGTTCAAGCTCAGGTCTCAGAGCTCCATCCCCATAGATTTCAAGCGTCCAGTCAGGATATGCAGGTGCAATACACGCCCAGATATCAAGCAACTTAGCAAAGTTCTTCTGGAAGTCATAGCGACCCACAGCTATAACCTTGTGTGAGGTACAAGGTGAAGTCTCCTCAGACACAAAAGGCAGAGGATTCGGAATTACCCGAATATTGGGCAGCGCTCCCCAGTAGCCAGCATCTTCTTGTGTGAGGACGACGAAGCTATCATAGGGTTTCACCGTACGCTCGTCCAACTTTGTGCGGAGGAAATCAATGAGACGCCATAGACCGGTGCGACCATATTGTAGCCGCTTCAGTTTCGAGAAGTGGTATTCTAAGACCTTGCGACTACCATCCTTCATCTGGGGAAGAAGTGTCGCATCATCCCCAAACATCGAGACAACGATATCCGCGCAGAGCCGCTCCAAGAGTTCACTCAAACGTTGACGATGGAGACGCTTCTTCTTGGGATAATCTGAGAGCTTAGCCAAGAACCCTTGTCCATTGTTCTCATCGTAATTAATCCCGAGGTCATATTGCTTGACAGACTCATCAAGTGGGAAAAATGGCTTAGCCCCCTTTTGATCTGTCGTAACAATGATAAGCTCATGCCCCTGCCCCACCAGATAATTCACCTTGCGAGTCAGGACACGCTCCATCCCTCCAGAGTTGGAGGTCGCTGGGATACAATAGACTATTCGCATGACTCAGCTGTTGCTTCGGGGAATATCCCATTAATATGATCACTCTCTTCGGCTGTGAACCAGAAGAAGAAGGCATAAATCATCAAGATATCCGTAGACACCTTCACCCATACGATGAAAGTCATTGCTAAGAAGCTCACAAAGAGCCAAATGTAGCGAGGATATTTGCGAGCAAAATAGTAGACATAGTATACAAAGCTCAAGGCAAACGTGACAAAGCCGATAAGTCCAGAGTAGAGGATCAGTCGACAATAACCAATGTCGGTACTATAGATGAAACCACCATACCACCCCGACCCAATAATCCAAGTCTTATCGTCTTCTGGCCAGCGCCACATTGACTGCAGGACCTCTGTTGAACTTGTTGTGAACTCTCCCTTATTGAAGAAGTTGAAGAACCCTTCGAAGGCAAACATCAGTTGCCCCCGAAAATACTCACTGGCATTATAAAGGACAGCTCCCACAGCAAAGAAGACGACAAGTAGCAGGGTAAAAGTGGCCATCGTCTGGACCATTTCTTTACGTATTCTGAGCCCAATCGCATTACTCCGTAAAAGTAAGAGAGCAAGCCCCATAGCCATCCCTGTAGAGGTAGTACGAGCCACCATGTTTCCGATCGCAGAGATGAGGATATAAGACAGGAGGAGTAGAAATATGATCCACCGACTTCTCTGCACCTCTGCATCTGTGCAAATAACCGCAGAGATAAGAATCAGGACAAGTGAGAAGCGTACCCCTGCTGGGTCAAGAGCCGCGCTAAAGCAACGTATTCGGTCAATACTCTCATAGAATTCGCCCACCGTAAAGACGATAGAGTCTGTGAAACTCTGCATAGCGGGGAAGTTATCATTCAATAGCCCCGTGACACACTGAAAGACAGTCACTCCAACCAAGTAATATACAACACGGGGGATCGTGACCTCTCCATGAACAATACGTATGCACCGTATCGCAGGGTAAACCGAGAATACCCATACAAAGAAGGTCGTGATATAGTTGGCGTAGCTATAGTCATCGGTATTATTAATTTCTACCGCTATCAGGTTAACTAACGAATACAAAATCGAGAAAATAGCCCCACCGAGGAGTACACGAGGAATAACTATACCATGCCCGCCACGCCACGAATCATAGAGAAACCAGAGTACCCCCAAGACTGCCAAAATCATCTTTGTATTGGGCCCAGAGACCCAAAAAGCGAAATTGAACGAATAGTAGGAGCAGTTGATGAGAACGGCTATAACCAGAATCTGAATTAACTTCCACATATGCACTACTATTCTTAGCGATAAAGAACCTTATAGAGCCACTGCATGACGAGCTTATCGTAGAGCCTCACAAACCAGAACTGCCCTCGTGAGGCCATCCACTGCAATAGCTTCGTACGCAGTGGGAGATGCTGGTTCTTGAGGATATACTCATTGCTCTCAGGATACATACGAGTCCAGCGCTCATAGTCGCGAGCGTTATGTGAGAGCAAAAGGGGAAGCTTAAGATTGAGCTTCAGATAGTGGAGAAGCTCCAACGACTCCTTGGAGGCTTGTAGCATTAGATAGCGCTCAAGCTCCAAGACATTAGTCTGCACTTGCTGCCAGTGCTCAGGCCGATAGGTACTAGTAATTTGGTTATCTGAGCGAACATAGGTATAGAAAGGTTGGTGGACAATAGCCACTCGACCTGCACGCTGGAGCAACTTTCCCATAAGCATCAGATCCTCCCCCATATTCTCACCGGGAAGGAAGCGCAGTGCAGGGGACCGCTCTATCAGGCTACGACGAAGGAGGAAGAGCCAAAGATTCCACTTCATTCGCCCATAACATATCTGAGCAAAAGCCTCTCCACCTGTCTTCACATCGGGTTGATTAATAGGTCGTTGACTCGTACCTTCTTGTAGCATATACTCACAGCCAACGACATCGGCCTGACGCTCTTCTGCTACGCGCACCAAGGCCTCAATAGCTGCTGGCTGCAGAAGGTCATCAGCATCAACCGAATAAATGTATTCACCTCGAGCGGCATCAAGCCCAGTATTACGAGCTACAGCGACCCCACGGTTAACCTCATGATGCAGGATCGTCACCTCAACACCCGAAGCCTCTAAGCTGGAGCGCTCGCTCTCAAGGTATGCAAGACCATCATCAGGACTGCAGTCATCAATAAAGACGAGCTGTAGTGGCCGATAGGTCTGAGCCTTCAGCTGAGCTAAACATGCAGGGAGCGTCTCGACTGCACGATATACTGGGATAATAATGGAGACTAGCGGGCTCATCAGCCTTCGGTTCAGGGAGTAGATAGGGCTAAAATCTCTTGGAGAAATACCTTATCACGCGAATTAAATTTGCGAGCAAAGAGATACTCCGTCTGCTGAAGCGCAGGAAGATCTTGGGGAGTGAAATCGATAAGCTGTCCATCAGCTCTCCAGCCTATGTAGCGCATCGCTCCTCGACTTTCATCGGTAGCATCAAAGAGACGCTCCATAAAGGGAGTATCCCAAATAAGTGTTGGGACGAAGTATTCGTCAGCACCAAAGGTACGAGAAAAGATGGTGAACACACGCTCCTCTTGCTCCAAGAGGTAGTCTATAAGCCCACGGGTGATACTGACCCACTGCCCCCCCTTGTGGAAAGGTATCGTGGTATTACGTCGGATACCTAAGAGGACCTGAGTCTGAATAACCAGGTAGCGAAGTATGCGCTTAATCGCAAAGACGCACCCACTACCACGGAATGACCTCGTGAAGGGATGCCAATAATGTAGCGCCCGATCAGCATGGCTATTCATCGGACGCTGATGTAGTCCCACAAACTCCTTCCCTTGGTGCTGGGCAAAGAAGCTATGGATATAGTCTTGATTCTTCAGGGGAAGATCCACCCCCGAGATAAGATGGTGATGGCTGTACTGACTGCCAGAGTCCACGACCGCATGGAAGAGCTTGTACTCTGCCTCAAGCATACTCACATCAGCCCAGCGCACATCCACTCGATCCTTGAGGATGTAGAGTCCAGCATGCAGGGTCTTAATATCAGGTAAGATAGAGAGCTTGCAGTCAAAATGGATATAGATATCATTGCGCACATCATCCAGCCTCTCGACGAGAAGTGAGAGGAGCTCAGGCTCATTATGAGCAAGTATGAGGTAAGCATGTTTCATACCGCAATGATGGCAGGTATCGATAGTGTAGTAGCTAAAAGCAAGGGGCCTCCCCCTTAGCAGAGACTATGAATAGCTCAGACTAAAGAGGGAGGCCACTTAGGGGGCTGACCTTGGGATACAGCTTACAGCCGCCTACAAGGTCAGTAGGGGGAGTAGAGGATTACTCAGCGACCTTCGACAAGACTGAGCGGCTGCAGCGGGGGTCGTTGTAGTACATATTAGCAACACCACCGTGCGAATCCTTCTTCAGCTGAGACTCAGATACACCGAACTCGTTAACGAGGCAGTTGTAAACAACTTCAGCACGCTTACGAGCAAGGAAGATGTTACGCTTTACGCTACCCGTACCCTTGTCAGCATAACCAGAGACAGAGTAAACGAGCTTGGGGTTAGCCTTCAGAGCTTCAGCAAGGAAGCCGAGGTTTACACGGTCCTTGTTGCTGAGCGTCCAGCGGTTGATGGGGAAGGTAACCAGAAGAGGCATACCAGCAGCAACATTCTCGGGGGTAACTTCGCGGTTGAGAGCTTCCTCGAGCTGGCGACGGAGGTCGCTGTTCTGACCTTCGAGGTCGCTCAGACGGCCGCGGAGGTCATTGAGGACGTTTTCATTGACGCGGATCGTGGTGATCGTGCTACGATCCCAGCCACGCTTGGGGAAGTTGTAGCTAACACCTACAGTAGCGGTCAGGAGACCTTCACCCCAGCGACCAGCCGTGTTAACAGGAACACCAGCAGGCGTAGCAGAAACGTCTTCCTGGTCGAAGTGGTCACCAACATAAGCACCACGGATATCGAGATTGACATCCCAAGCGCGGTTGATACGGAAGCGGTTGAGGAGACCAACGCTTGCAGTCACTTCATTTGAGTGACGACCCGTCGTGGAAGCACGCTCAAGAGTCGTAGCGAAGCCAAGGCCAGCGTAAGGGATCAGCGAGTAGAAGCGATCTTCGTTGTAACCGCAGATCATCTGCGTAACATTGAAGAGCACGTCAGCATGAGCGTGGATGTACTGCTGTTCAGTTTCGTAGACAGGATAAGTTACGTTAGAGTGCTGGTAAAGCTTACCAGTGCGCGTAGCAGGATTCCAGTCTACGATGAAGCCACCGTAGTTACCACGGTTGACACCTGGAGCAACAGCGTTGTTATGACCAGTCCAAGCAGACAGCCCCTTGATCTTATAGCCATTAGCACCGAGACGGATACCAATACCAGGGGTGAACCACTTACCGAAGTAAGCTTCGAAGTTAGGGGTGATACGATCGACAAAACGCATCTGCTTGTCGTGGTCACCAAAATACATCTGTGCACCAGCACCAATACCAGCGAACCAGTTAGCGCCGAAGCGATTCGTTTCAACACGATACTTGTCAGCATCCTTCACCTCTACCGTATATACGGAATCGGTCGTCTGCTGAGCACGCAGAGCAGGAGCCAGTGAGAGGCATGCAACTGCAGCAATTAAACTCTTTCTTAACATCATATTCATATTTAATTATTGAGTATACGTTCTTTTTCACACTCACAGATGGGCTACGGCAGACAGCGTGAGGCGCACGCAAAGTCCTTGAGAGAGGCGGGCCTTGAGTTGTTTTACAAGGACCTCTTATTCACCTATGAGAGGCGGAGTAAGTCCCTAAAGCGGCAAGCCGTAAGCAGGGATACACCCTGTGGCCCTTCGCATAGAGCCACATTCATACGCGGCAAAGATAACGTTTTTATACGAAAACGCAATGAATCCCAATTATTGACCTTCATAATATCAGCAGATTGCACCGACTTCTGAAGGCAAAGGGCTGGCTACGCTTCGATCAAGGTAGGTCAATAAGCCCCTGCTCTCCCCGGGGGATACTCAGCTCTTCTGCTACCGAAGGGTCAGCCTGACAGAGAGCCAAGAGCGCACGATGCGCAGCATCCTGGTGGGCAACCTTTTTATTCGGACCACTCCCTACACCGACCTTGCGCTCATCGACGTAGACCCCACAGACGAAGGGGGCACCACTGCGCTTCGGCTCCTGGAGCATACGGAAGTCGAGAGTTAGGTGGTGCTTCTGCGTCCACTCCAAGAGCAGCGACTTATAGTTAGTAGTCTGCTCTCGTAGGCTTCCCTCAAGCTCCATAAAGAGGGGTACCATACGCTGGTGGACGAAAGCCTCAGCACGGGCATAGCCCTGATCAAGGAAGATTGCCCCGATGAGCGCCTCCAGAGTATTACCATATATATCGGTACTACCCTGACGTGCCTCGCGGCGGATCTGAAGCAGGCGATCAAGTCCCATGCGCTGGGCGACAGCGTTGTTGACCTTACGCCCGACGATAGCACCACGGCGCTTACTCATCTCTCCTTCATCCCAGTGTGGGTGACGCTGGTAGAGGTAATGACTCATCGCCGTGGCCAGCACCGAGTCACCGAGGAACTCCAGGCGCTCATTATTGAGCTTGAAGCCCTCCTTGTCGGTCTTACTCACCGAGCTATGCCGGAAAGCCAAGTCATAGAGCTCGGGGTCATGTGGTTCGAAGCCGAGGAGCTCGACGAGTAGGAAGAGAGGCTCCTTGGGCTTACGCCCAAAGAGCCTCATAAGTCCGTCTCGCACGATACGTATAATCATAGAGCTATAGAGGGAGTCTTGATAATACGTGGCTGTGGAGCCGTATTACTTCTCGTACTTCTTGAAGATGACACTCGCGTTGTGCCCACCGAAACCGAAGGTATTCGACAGGGCAGCACGGACGGTACGACGCTGAGCCTGGTTGAAGGTGAAGTTCAGCTTGTAGTCAATCTCGGGATCTTCGTCATCGGCAGCATGGTTGATCGTGGGGGGGACAATGTCCTCCTCTACGGCCTTGAGCGCGAAGACAGCCTCGATAGCACCAGCGGCGCCGAGGAGGTGACCCGTCATAGACTTCGTAGAGCTGATATTCAGCTTATAGGCAGCGTCACCGAAGACTTCCTTAATAGCCTTGGACTCGGAGATATCCCCGACAGGCGTAGAAGTCCCGTGTACGTTGATGTAGTCAATATCTTCAGGAGAGAGCCCTGCATCCTCGAGTGCATTAGTCATCACCAGCTTAGCACCCAGCCCATCAGGGTGAGTAGCCGTGAGGTGGTAAGCATCAGCCGAGAGGCCAGTACCTACGAGCTCAGCATAGATGTGTGCACCACGAGCGATGGCGTGCTCGAGCTCCTCGACGACGAGGCAAGCAGCACCTTCGGCCATGACGAAGCCATCACGCGAAGCACTGAAGGGGCGCGAAGCACCCTGAGGATCGTCATTGCGAGTGGAGAGGGCATTCATCGCATTGAATCCACCGACACCTGCAGCGCAGATAGAGGCTTCGGCACCACCAGTGATGATGACGTCGGCCTTACCGAGGCGGATGAGGTGGCAGGCATCGATCAGTGCGTTCGTAGACGAAGCACAAGCCGAAGCCGTGGAGTAGTTGGGCCCGTGGAAACCATACTTCATCGACACCTGACCTGCGGAGATATCCGAGATCATCTTGGGGATGAAGAAGGGATTGAAGCGAGGACCTGCTTCGGCGTCATAGCCGCGCACTTCCTCTTCAAAGGTCCCGAGACCACCGATACCGGAGGCGATGATGACCCCGACACGGTTCTTATTTACTGTCTCTACGTCAAGCTTGGAATCGGCGATACTCTCTTCGGCTGCCACCATGGCAAACTGAGCATAGCGATCTAAGCGGCGAGCCTCCTTCTTATCAATATACTTGCTGACGTCAAATTCCTTGACTTCGCAAGCAAACGTGGTCTTGAACTTTGAGGCATCGAAGAGCGTGATGGGGCCTGCCCCACTCTTCCCCGCTACGACAGCCTCCCACGTCTCGTGGGCCGTAGCCCCGAGAGGTGAGATAGCGCCTATTCCAGTGATGACGACTCTCTTGAGTTCCATCAGCAAATTCCTTTATCTCGACGAGAGGGCTATTAAGCCTTCTTGCTTTCGATGTAGTTGATAGCGTCGCCGACCGTCTTGATCGTCTGAGCGTCCTGATCGGGGATCTGGATGTCGAAAGCCTTTTCGAATTCCATGATGAGCTCTACGGTGTCGAGAGAGTCAGCACCGAGGTCGCTGGAGAAGTTTGCTTCAGGGGTTACTTCGCTTGCTTCGCAGTTGAGCTTTTCGACGATGATTTCGACTACCTTTTCGTTGATCTGTGACATGATTCTTTTTCTTTACTTAGTTATGTATTCTTTCTTTACACTGCATTGCTCTACCTTTGTACCGTATAATGAGCGGCACTCAGGGGAGTAGCTCGGAGTATTCCCGCGCGGCGCTTATCACACTGCACAGATACGCTCCATTTGTGCACAAAGATACAACTATTTATGAAACAAATAGCAATACTTGCTTCTGGCAATGGCTCAAACGCCGAAGCTATCGTCCATCATTTCCGCGCTACAGGCGAGGCGGAGGTGGCTATGATCATCACAAACAAGCCTCAGGCTGGGGTCATCCAGCGGGCTGAAAGACTGGGTATACCTTGTCATTATTTTACAAACGCAGAGCTTCGTGAAGGCACGCGCCCGATAGCTCTGATGAAGGAGCACGGCGTCGAGCTCATCATCTTGGCGGGCTATCTCTGCCTCATCACTCCTATATATATAATAGAGTACCCCGAGCGCATCATCAACATCCACCCTGCGCTCCTCCCCTCTTTCGGCGGTCAAGGCATGTACGGCGATCGTGTGCACGCTGCCGTCATCGCCTCGGGAGCGAAGGAGAGTGGTATCACCATCCACCTCGTCGACGAAGACTATGACCACGGGCGTCACCTCCTGCAGGCGACCTGCCCCGTGCGCCCTGATGACACCGTCGATACACTCGCCGCGCGCATCCACGAGCTGGAGCACCGCTTCTTCCCCACGACCATCGCCCAATACCTGCGCTTCCTTCCGAAGGAGCTTTCTCATACTAAGGGATGAATAGAGGCATGAAGCAACCTCTATTTACCGCACTTCTAAGGGCATATTTCCACCATTCAATCGATAGATGAATCGGGGGCGCTTAGGATCATACTGCGGACTAAACAACTCATAGCTCGGCTGAGTATACTTCGTCTGAATCCCCAAGAGCCCAGTCAAGGTATGTGTAAATAGATCCGTTTCATATGGATAATCTCTAGCCTCCTGTATCTGTCGCCACACTTCTGGATAAGCAGCCCGCAGAGAGGGACTCATGTATACATAAAAAGGCACGGATACCCCGGCTCTATTATCTGATCGTCCTTTAAAGTCTGGTCGCTTGGGGTCATTGTACACCACTTCTCCATGGTCGGAAAAATAAAAGAGCAGGACGGGACTATCCTCATACTTTCTGATAATTTCCGATACTACATAGTCATTGTAGTATACCGCATTGAGATACTCAGCTATATATGTCCGCTTATCTCCAATGTGACCAGTGGGGAGATCTTCGGGCTTGAATTTATCAAAAGACTTAGGGTAGCGCTCTCGATACATCTCATGACACCCCATGAGATGTAAGACTTCAAAGAATCCAAGTTTACCCTTACCTTGGGGCACATCCTTCAAGTAAAGGAGTAAAGGCAATAGCTGCCCATCCACTCGCTCTGGAATATCAAGTCCATAGTAGTCAGACACCTGATCGGGAAGTGTACCAGGTGTACCAATAAGGGTATCAGCAGCAGCCCCAAAAGTTTGGACCATCGAGTGCATCCCCATAGCATCTTGTGCTGTGATCCACGCCGTATAATAGCCAGTTTTCTGAAGGGCAGCGAGTAGCGTCGGGTATTGATACCATGGATTCCCACCCTCCTCCATGGTATAGTAGGTAAGCGATCGTGTATTTGACAAGATCGTACTTGAGGCAGGAGAAACCACATCAGAGAATCGAACAATCTGCCCTGAGTGCTCCAAGCTATCTAATCTAGGCGTTGTCTCTAAGGGATAGCCATAACTATGCATATAGTAAGGTGTGGTACTCTCTCCTAAAATCAAGACTATCTGGATCGGCTCTGCAAACGCGGAGTTCTCCACATGGAGGCTGACATGCTCAAACGCCTCCTTCATATGACTTTGCGCAAAAGCTATTTGCTCAGCTTTTAATAGGGCTAATTTAGTACCCCAAAAGATACGTTCTATGGAGGAGGAACGAACCGTTGATACTGTTAGGAGGGATCGATTCTGAACGTATCCCCAATATTGAAGAGAGCCAACTCCCCACCCCATAAGAAACAAACCGAGGGCAAAACAAAGGCCTGTCCACCGCTTCCAATAAGGCTCTAAGAACCGGAGCAAATAGGAAACACCGACAGTAAGACCGCAAATAATAATTGTACAAATCAAGACAGTATAGAAGTCTCGATTTCCCCACAAAGACCCAAGATACTCGCCTCCCTCTCGAGTATTAGTCGAAAGCATAATATCCGCCACCGAATCATTATACAAGACATGATACATACAGATCAAGAAGGACTCGTAGGCAAAAAGGCTAATTAGGAGAAGTGCAAATACCACCCCCAACAGTCTACGCCATAGCAGACGTTGAGGAATAGCACAAATCATACTAAACAACACTCCCCACCCTAAAAAGCGAGGGAGAAGGTAGCGAGCAACAGCAAACAACTCACTATATGCAGCAGCAGAATCCTCCCAAGAGATTGTATAGACATGGGCCCACAAGGCAAGAGACAACTGGCTCACCACAAAAAGAAATACCAACCATAGGCTTTTTCTCCAGCGAACGCCATAGCTACCCATATCACAGATTAGTAGATTGTACATAAGATCATCACTTAATTACCTCCTAAGAATTAGGGATACTTTGATAAGAACGGAAAAATATCACCTATAAAAGTACATCTTTTCTACCACCTCCCCCTTACGACACATCACCCAGCCGCCCCACAGCGAGTCACCGACGTGGCCTGCTGTGGGGCGGCTCTTTTTCTCTCGCGTGGCGCGCGAGCGCACATATATAATGTATATGCGGACGCTAGGGGAGTGAGAAAGCACTCCTGAGGAAGGCGGGAAAAACACCCGTTTTTCGCAGTACGGGTTAAGTAAGTACTTTTGTATACCTACATAATAGGTCCCTGTGAGCCGACTGCATCACCCGCAGGCGCGCCCTCAGACAATCCATCATCTCTCCCACTCCACAAGCCCCTCACATCCCACCGATATGGCCCAGCGACTCTTCCTCCTCGATGCGTACGCCCTGATCTACCGCGCCTACTACGCCTTCATCAAAGCCCCACGCTTCGACAGCAAGGGGCGCAATACCAGCGCTGTCTTCGGCTTCGTCCTCATGCTGGAGGACCTCCTCTCGAAGGAGAATCCCGAGGAGATCGCCGTCGTCTTTGACCCCGCAGGTGGCACCTTCCGCCACCGCGAGTACCCCGCTTACAAGGCGCAGCGCGAAGAGACGCCCGAAGGAATCCGCATCGCCGTACCGCTCATCCGTGAGCTCCTCGCCGCCTACCGCATCCCCTCTGTCGAAGTCCCCGACTTCGAGGCGGACGACGTCATCGGTACGCTGAGCGACCTAGCTGCCCACGCGGGCCACGAGGTGCTGATGGTCACGCCCGACAAGGACTACGGGCAGCTCGTCACCGAGCACGTCCGTATGTACCGCCCGATGCAGGGCGGGGGCTACGAGATCTGGGGCGAAGCCGAGATACGGGAGAAGTTCGGCCTCGACTCCCCCGCGCAAGTCATTGACTACCTCGCACTCCTCGGGGACAAGGTAGACAACATCCCCGGCTGTAAGGGTATCGGTGAGAAGGGCGCACAGAAGCTCCTCAGCGAATACGGCACGGTGGAGAACCTCCTCGCCCACGCCTCGGAGATCAAGGGCGCTACGGGTAAGAAGCTCATCGAGGGCGCAGACGACATCCGCCTCTCCTACTATCTGGCGACGATCCGCCGTGACGTGCCCATCAGCTATACCGCTGGCGACTACGCCCGCAGGGAGAAGGACGAAGAGGCGGTGCGCCGCCTCTTCGAGGAGCTGGAGTTCCGCACGCTCCTCTCTCGCGTCCTCGGCACGGCTCCCGCACCTACCCCAAAGAAGGTCGCCCTCCCACCCGATGACCTCTTCGCAGGACTCGAGGAGACCGAGGAAGCCGAGACGCCTGCCCCCACGGATGTACCACAGATGCACATAGAGGTACTCACCCCGACGACCCTCCCCGCCTTCGTCGAGCGCGCGGCAAAGGCCCAGGTCGTCACCTTCGACACCGAGACCACGGGCGCCGATGCGCTGACGGCAGAACTGGTAGCCATCACCTTCGCTCTCGGCAGAGAGACGACCTATTACCTCGATGTACCCGCTGAGCGTGAGGCCGCTACGGCACTCCTCGACCAGCTCCGCCCCATCTTCGAGAGCACGACCTCTCTGAAGGTCGGGCAGAACCTCAAGTACGACCTCCATATCCTCCTCTCCTATGGCATCAAGACGGCTGGTGAGCACTTCGACACGATGATCGCGCACTACCTGCTCTACCCCGATATGCGCCACGGGCTGGACGAGCTGGCGGAGAAGTTCCTCAGCTATAAGATGATGCCCTTCGAGGAGATGATCGCCCCGCAGACGACGAAGCAGTTTGACCTGCGTCAGGTCGAGCCCGAGCGCCTGCAGTTCTACGCTGCGGAGGACACGCACATCACCCACCTCCTCTATGAGTACTTCACAGAGCGCCTCGAGAAGGCAGGGCTTACCGAGCTCTTCCGCACCATCGAGATGCCACTCATGAAGGTACTCCTCGGTATGGAGCGCGAGGGAGTACGCCTTGACAAGGCCTGCCTCGCACGCCAAGCGGGCGAGCTACAGGGTGAGCTGGAGCGCCTCGAGACAGAGATCAGCACGCTCATCGGCCACCCCATCAATGTCAATAGCAGCAAGCAGGTCGGCGAAGCCCTCTTCGACGAACTCCAGATCATGGAGAAGGCGAAGAAGACCAAGACAGGGGGGTACACCACGAGCGAAGAAGTTTTAGAAAAGCTCCGTGACAAGCACCCCGTCGTGGGCAAGATCCTCGACTACCGTGGTGTGAAGAAGCTCCTCAGCACCTACATCGAGGCGCTGCCCGACCTCGTCTACCCCGATGGAAAGATCCATACGTCCTTCAACCAGACCATCGCCGCCACGGGTCGCCTCTCCAGTAGCAACCCCAACATCCAGAATATCCCCATCCGTACGCCCGAGGGTCGTGCCATCCGCGAGGCCTTCGTACCCGATGCAGGCTGTACCTTCCTCAGCGCCGACTACTCGCAGATCGAGCTGCGTCTGATGGCGCACTTCAGCGAAGATCCCGCCCTCATCGAGGCCTTCCGCTCGGGGCAAGACGTCCACCAAGCCACCGCTGCGAAGATCTACGGCCTCACGCCCGAGGAGGTCACGCCCGATATGCGTCGCCGCGCGAAGACCGCGAACTTCGGTATCATCTACGGCATCTCCGCCTTCGGCCTTAGCGAGCGTCTCTCCATCCCCCGCAAGGAGGCCAAGGAGCTCATCGACGGCTACTTCGCTTCGTACCCCGGGGTGGCGAACTATATGTCGCGCGTCGTCGAGGAAGCCAAGCATCGTGGCTATGTGACGACCCTCCTCGATCGTCGCCGTAGCCTCCCCGATATCAATAGTGCGAACGCTGTCGTACGTGGCTATGCCGAGCGCAATGCGATCAACGCTCCCCTCCAAGGTTCAGCTGCCGACCTCATCAAGATCGCGATGATCCGCCTCGATGCCGCTATCCGTGAGCGGGGTCTCAAGAGCCGTATGATCCTGCAGGTGCATGACGAACTGAACTTCAACGTCCCCACCGACGAGCTCGCCGAGATGACCGAGCTGGTCCGCAGCACGATGGAGTCCGTCTACCCCGAGCTCCGCGTACCCCTCGAGGTAAGTATCGGCCATGGCCCCACGTGGCTCGATGCGCACTAAGCCTCTCGCCACCGATTTATATTCCACAAAGACTGAATAATGAAACTATTAGCACTTGATATTGACGGCACGCTGATCACCAAGGAGCACGTCCTCACCGAGGGCGTCCGCTCGGCCCTGCTCCGTGCCCAGAGAGACTACGACACCCGCATCATCCTCGCTTCGGGGCGCCCCACCCCAGCCCTCGGAGCCCTGGCCGAAGCTCTGCAGATAGCGGACTACGGTGGCTACCTCATGCCCTTCAACGGCGGGAAGATCCTTGAGGCGGGCTCCAAGCGCCTCCTCAGCGCCCAGCTCCTCGATGCCGACCTCATCCCCCAGCTCTACCGCCTCGTGCAGGAGCATGGGGCAAACATCCTCACCTACACCGAGGAGCACATCCTCACCGAGCGCGAAGATGACCCCTACGCAGAGAAGGAAGTCGTCATCACGGGCATGCCTCTCAAGCGTGTACCCAGCTTCGTCGAGGCTGCTACGGAAAGCCTCCCGAAGTGCCTCGCCGTCGGCCCGCTGGAGAAGCTCATCCCGCTCGAGGCCGCTGTCAAGGAGCAGCTCGGCACGCGTGTCGGCGCCTTCCGCTCCAGCGACTACTTCCTCGAGCTCGTCCCCCTCGGCGTGAATAAGGGCAGTGCACTCGCTCGCCTCCTCGATGTCCTCGGCATGACCCCACAGGATCTCATCGCCATCGGTGACAACTACAACGACCTCGAGATGATCGAGCTGGCCGGCACAGGCGTCGCCATGGGCAATGCGCCCGAGGATATCCAGCGCCGTGCGGACTTCGTCACCCGCTCCAATGCCGAGGACGGTGTGGCCTATGCCCTCGAGCAGCTCCTCTTCGTCTAAGCCCCCCATCCCTTCACCGCACGGGCTGCAGTACACCTTCGGTACTGCAGCCCGTGCGCTTCTATAGGACTTGCACCCACAAATCACTATAGGAAAAAGCCTGATCCTTCGCGAGAAAAAGCACCGAAGTCGTATTCCACTCCCTCTATCTACGTACGTAGACGATAGGGCAAGGCACGTGGATTTTAGAGCGCTCGTGCGTGGACAAATAATCCACGTACGTAGACCGAACTTTTCCCATAGATGAGCCAAAGAATCTCCCCTCAAGGGACGAAGTATAGGAGTAGTGCTCTGCGATAGTTCTCGCGCTGAATGAAGGCATCTATCCGTATAGATGTAAGCGACTTACCCGACGAGGAGAGCAAGAAAACAAGCGAGGATGATAGCTCGCAGATGAAGAGGAGATTTTGGTACGGGAGCCCTGCCCAACTCCCCTCTATCCATGACAGAAGAGTATACCCAGTCTATACAGGTCGATGGTTGGAGCTATCACTTGTAGTACTCATTCAAGAGATCGATCAAGTGGGCGGAGGCCTCTAAAGCCCCACCGTAGCACATTCTTGACATGCGGTTTAGGAGCAAAGCCTTTAGACCTATGGGGATGTTCGGGTGCTTGTCATTCTTTACGTATGCTCGATACTCGGAAATTGTATCTTGACTGTCTCCTGCGCTAACCCAAAAGGCTTCATATTCCCACAAGGCGTCCTTGTTTTCATCCGTAAATGGGCTTGTGGTTTCGCCTTTGTAGTATCGGCACGATCTTAGTCTATCTTCTTTCGTCATGATTATATCTTTATGTAGGTGGAGGCGACGTGTCTTACGCCCTTGGCAAAAATACTCTTATTGGCTAGCACGGTATACCCGCTGTGGCTTTCGGTAGATCCTAAAGCGGCGCACTACGCACCGACGTCCCTCGTACTTTCTCCCGTCTCTCACGCCCACATAGGAGCATAGGCAAACCTGATATAGGCTTGCCCATAAACCCATATTGAGCCATTATCACCTCCCTATTTAGGCTAAGTATAGCATCCTGGGAAAAGAAGGTTTAACAGACCCTTATCAAGCCTTGGCACTGGATAATATAGATCCATTTGGTAGCCTTCCTATACCTTGAGTAGATCAAATGAAAACACACTCTCCCTTAGGGAAAGCCCCCTCTACGAGGGTACTATTTGGGTAATTATTTCCTCCAAAATACCCACACTTAGGTACTCGAGCACAATAGGAAGTTGAATACCTTTGTCACGCACTTGATATATATATAGTTATTCCTATGAAAGCTGCCTTGATACCACTCTTAGGTCTGCTCTGCTTCACCTCGGTCTTAGCGACTCAACCAGATAGTACCTCGCATGTAGACAAGCTCATCGAGGGAGTCACTGTACAAGGCAAAAGCATGGAGCGTCAGCTTCGCTCTTTGGGGCTTCCCATCTCTGTGATCTCGCTACGACAGATTCAAGGTACAGCCTCCAGCGTGGAGGATATCCTGACACGCACGGCTGGGATCACCCTACGACAGACTGGTGGTGTGGGGAGTAGCTCACGGCTTTCTGTACGAGGGCTTGAAGGCAAGCGTATCGGAATCTACATTGACGAGCAGCCCATCGGGGAGCTCTCTGAAGCCATCTCTCTCAATGATATCCCCCTGGATATGATCGAGCGTATTGAGGTATACAAAGGGATCGTCCCAAACAAGATGGGAGGTAACAGTATGGGCGGTGCTGTGAATATCGTCCTCAAGGAGTATCCAGCCAAGTACTTGGATGCCAGTTACGAGATCGGATCGTTCAGGACGCATCGCCTCAACAGCGTCCTCAAGTTTCACAATAAGGCCACGGGGCTCACCTTCGGCATTGGGGGTGGACTCATCTCCTCAGCCAATAACTATTGGATGACCCTTCCTCAGCGTCAAGGCATCCGTGTACAGCGAGACCATGACCAATTCCGTAAGATCTTAGCTGGCGGAAGTATGACAGCCGACAATAAGTGGGGGCTGGATCGGTGGAAGCTCGAGACTTTCTTTGCAAATACCTACCGAGAGCTTCAGGGGCTGGAAACACCGATCGACTCTGCATACAATCATGGGATCAGTATCGGAGCAAATCTGCTGGCACGTAAGCAGGACTTCCTCTTCCCTGGGTTAGACTTCGACAACGAACTCTCATTCGTTTTCTCCCGCTCAGGCCTTCATGACCGTGCTATGGAGCGAAGAGACTGGGATGGTACACGCTACCCCCCGACATCAAGCCATGGCGGAGAGCTTCAGCACATCCCTTCGGATGGCTATGGTCACACCTATATCTTTGCCGATAAGCTATATCTCAACTATACCTTTTCATCGACCCAAGCTCTCTCCCTCTTTGCCCGAGTATCCTCGACCGTTGACCGCCCCCGAGATGAGTACCAGCTCCATACGATGGGCTTCGAGGCCAACCGCCCAGGCTCGATATTCACGACGACACTCGGACTGGGACATGAAGCCTATGCCCTACAGAGGAAGCTCCTCTCCTCTCTCACAGCCAAATGGTACTACTACAAGTCACGTGGAGAGATCGCTCCTTACTTCGGAGCCAATGTGTTTGACCCCATCGAGGTACACAACTCGGACTTTGGCATCAACGAAGCACTACGCTATCAGCTCTCGAAGACTCTTTCCCTTAAAGGCTCCCTTGCCTGGGATATGCGTCTACCTACGACCGAAGAGCTATTAGGCAATGGCTACCTCATCATCCCCTCGTCTTCCTTGCAGCCAGAGCGAGCCCTCTCAACCAACTTAGGGATGCTCTACCAGCAGAGCTATGAATATGGACGTACGGAGATAGAGATCAATGCCTTTGCAAACCACCTCAAGCACATGTCTCGTCTCGTCCCGGCAATGGGACCGGCAGTACAATACATGAGCTTCGGGGCGATGCGCACCTTCGGCATCGAAGGTGAGATCAAGAGCGACTTGACTCCCTATCTTTATGCCTATGCCAACGCCACCTACCAAGATCTACGTGACGTACGCCTACTCGAACCTGGATCGCAGCGTCCCAACGCCACCTACCGCAAGCGTATGCCCAACATCCCCTACCTCTTAGGGAACGCTGGCTTTGAGCTCCATCAAACGAATCTCTTCGGGCTACGTGGCACCAACACACGACTACTCTGTGATGCCTCCTACATCCATTGGTATTTCTATGACTTTGAGGTATCGCGCTTCCAAGAGCGACGTATCCCAACCTCGTTTACCATCGATGCTGGGCTCGAATACTCCCTCGATGGTGGACGCTGGGTCATCACAGCCAAGGCGAAGAACCTACTTGACCGCACACACTACTCGGAGTATTATCAGCCCCTACCAGGGCGAAGCTTCTCTCTGAAGATTCGCTACCTACTTAAGTAACTTTCTTATTCACCCCAATACATACGATCATGAGACTACAACCTAAGTTCTTGGGAGTTCTATCGATATCCCTCCTCTTCGCCTTAGTTTCCTGCGAAAAGGATCCAAAGAATACCCCAACCCCTACCCCACCGCAACCACCAACGACCACCGACCAAGGGCACCTCGTATACCTCTCCAGCATCACTGGACCCTCGGGTGCACCCGAGGCCAGCTACCTCGTATCCACCCGAGACATGAAGTCAGGGTCCTACACCAACCGTAATGGCTACCCGCTCGAAGTCGCAACCTTTCCCTACTACCACAAGGGGACGTTCTATGCATTCCCTGGGCTAATGGGATCGAAGATCTCAGCCGTAACCCTATTAGATGCACAGCATGGGATCACCTTTAACCCCTTAGGTTCCATCCCAGTACCAGGGAATTCAGGTACTACAGGGATGGCTCTTCTGAGTGAGAGTAAAGCCTACCTATCCAACTACCATCTTGGTACCATCTCAGTCATCAACCCGACGACACGCACCATACTCAAGACGATCGACCTCAATAAATATGCTCAGCCTAATGTCAAGGTGCGCCCAGCGATGCTTATCATCCGTGATGGTCTGCTCTTCGTCGGGCTTAATCAGATTGATGAACAATGGAAGCCCTTAAAAGCTCAGGCCGATATGGCGATCATCGACACGCAGACAGACGAAGTCTCCAAGATCATCTCCGACAAGACCCACGGCATGTCCTTCTGCACACGTCCTATTGATGAGAACTCACTATTTATCGATGAGGCGGGAGACCTTTATGTGAATTGTTTGGGTGCTTTCGAGTCACTCGGTGGTAAGATCCAAGCAGGTTTACTCCGCATAAAGAAGGGGCAGACAGAGTTTGACCCAGACTATGCTCTGGAGTTGGATAAGGTCATGCCTGAAGGGACTGAGGGACACAAGGTAGAAGTTCTTCAGGGGATCATCTACACCGGTGATGGGACTATCGTAGCTCAAGCAGGGATCACCTCCATGGATCCCAACTACCGTCAGAACCCCTATACTGCACTCACCTGCGTCTTGGTATCTATTGACCTTAAGAAGGGGACGATCCAGCGTATCACGGACAGCGCCCCTTCTATGAATCTCACCTATGGGCTCACCTATGATGGCAAGCGCTACGTCTATTATGGTGTGGCGAATAAGACTCAGCAAGGGATCTTCCGCTATGATACCCACACGAAGCACCTCGACCCTAAAGATCCCTACCTGCAGGTAGAAGGATATGTCGCAGGTCTCCGCTACATCCCAGCGAAATAGCCCCCTTTATTCATCTCTTCGGTCTACTCCCCCAGCATGTTATATCGTGCTGGGGGAGTCTTGTTTCCTCTCGTAGGGCTTCCGCACCAAGCTCCATATCATCGGCCAGCATCGTGCAACGCTGGCACTGATTCCCTTTGAGAGCGAGGACAGATAGGTACACTGCGGGAAAATCGTTATTTTTGTGTGGCTTAGTAGCTTAGCACGTATAGCCTCCGAGCGGAGGTGAGGTGCTGATCGCCGTATTTTACATCACACTTTGACTTAGCTTAGTAACTCATGGAGAAGGTCATACGTCGAGCACTTGTCTCGGTATACCACAAGGAAGGATTAGCAGAAATCTTAAAGCTCCTGCACGAGCAGGGCGTAGAGTTCGTCTCCACGGGGGGCACCAGCACCTTCATCGAAGGGCTCGGGTACCCTTGTGTTGCCGTCGAAGACCTGACTAAGTATCCCTCGATGCTCGGGGGGCGCGTCAAGACCCTTCACCCCGCTATCCAGGGCGGTATCCTCGCCCGCCGCGGGCACGAGACCGACCAAAAGGAGGTCCTCGAATACGGCCTATCCCTCATCGACCTGGTGATCGTAGACCTCTATCCCTTCGAAGCTACAGTAACCTCGGGCGCCAGCGAAGAAGATATCATCGAGAAGATCGATATCGGCGGTATCAGCCTCATCCGTGGGGCAGCAAAGAACTTCGAGGACGTCGTCATCATCCCTTCGCAGGCTGACTACGCTACACTGCTTGAGATCCTCCGTGAGCGTGGCGCTCGCACGACCCTTGAGGAGCGCCGCCACTTTGCCCGCCGCGCCTTCGCTGTGAGCTCGCACTACGACTCGGCTATCTTCCGCTACTTCGACGCTGAGGACCACTCGGCTCTCCGCCTCACGGCAGACGAAGCTAAGCCCCTGCGCTACGGCGAGAACCCCCATCAGAAGGGCGTCTTCTACGGCGACCTCAACCGCTACTTCGAGCAGCTCCACGGCAAGGAGCTCTCCTACAACAACCTCCAGGATGTCGAGGCGGCTGTCTCACTCATCCAGGACTTCTCTGAGCCCACCTTCGCCATCCTCAAGCACAACAACGCTTGTGGCTGCTCCTCTCGCCCCACCCTCCTCGAGGCTTGGACGGATGCGCTGGCAGGTGACCCCGTCTCCGCCTTCGGTGGCGTACTCGTAGCCAACCGCCCCATCGACGTGGCGACGGCGCGTGAGATCGACAAGCTCTTCCTCGAAGTCCTTATCGCTCCCGACTTCGAAGCCGAGGCGCTCACCATCCTCGAAGGCAAGAAGAACCGCATCCTCCTGCGCCAGAAGGAGGCCATCGATGCCCGCTGGTCTTACCGCTCGATGCTCGGTGGTGTGCTGGCTCAGGAGACCGACCGCGCAGTAGAGACTACGTCTGAGATGAAGCCCGTTACTAAGGTAGCACCCACGGCTGAGGAGCTTACGGATCTGGTCTTCGCGACCAAGCTCGTCAAGCACAGCAAGAGCAATGCTATCGTCCTCAGCAAGGGCGGTCAGCTCATCGCCTCGGGTGTCGGACAGACCTCACGTGTCGATGCGCTCAAGCAAGCCATCGAGAAGGCACGCCACTTCGGCTTCGACCTCAAGGGAGCTGTACTGGCGAGCGATGCCTTCTTCCCCTTCGACGACTGCGTCACCCTCGCTGCCGAAGCTGGTATCACCGCTATCGCCCAGCCTGGTGGCTCAGTACGTGATGCTGACAGCATCGCCGCTGCAGATCGCCTGGGCGTTGCCATGGTGATGACGGGGGTGCGTCACTTCAAGCACTAAGAATACGAATCGACTAATAGATAAGCATGGGACTATTTTCCTTTAGGCAGGAGCTGGCGATGGACCTGGGTACTGCCAATACCATTATCATCAAGGACGACAAGATCGTACTCGATGAGCCCTCAGTAGTAGCCTTCGACAACCGCACGGGCGAGATGATCGCCGTCGGGACCAAGGCCCGTGAGATGTACGAGAAGGGCAACGCCAACATCCGCACGATCCGCCCCCTGCGCGAAGGAGTCATCGCAGACTTCGATGCCGCTGAGCACATGATCCGCGGGATGATCCGTATGATCAGCCGCCGCCGTGGGTGGTTCACCCCCTCACTGCGCATGGTCGTCTGTATCCCCTCAGGGAGTACGGAGGTAGAGATCCGCGCCGTACGTGACTCCAGCGAGCACGCTGGTGGCCGTGACGTCTACATGATCTACGAGCCCATGGCAGCAGCTATCGGCGTCGGCATCGACGTCCTCGCCCCCGAAGGCCACATGATCGTGGACATCGGTGGTGGTACGACGGAGATCGCTGTCATCTCGCTCGGTGGTATCGTCGAGGATCAGTCCATCGACACCGCTGGCGACGAGCTGACGCAGGACATCATGGATCACATGCGCGAGAAGCACCAGATCAAGGTCGGGGAGCGTACCGCTGAGCAGATCAAGATCCAGGTAGGTGCCGTCTATGCTGACCTCGACGAAGCTCCCGAAGACTTCACCGTCTGGGGCGCGAACATGATGGATACCATGCCCCGCAAGGTAGAGGTCAACTATCGTGAGATCGCCGAGTGCCTCGACAACTCGATCGGCAAGATCGAGAGCGCTATCCTCCGCACGCTCGAGGCTACGCCTCCCGAGCTCTACGCCGACATCGTCGCCAATGGTGTCGTCCTCACCGGTGGTGGTGCCCTCCTGCGTGGTCTCGACAAGCGCCTCTCTAAGCGCTTCGGTCTTGACTTCAAGATCGCTGAGAACCCCCTACACTCTGTAGCTCTCGGCACGGGCATTGCGCTGAAGAACATCCACAACTTCAACTTCCTCTTCCGCTAAGCCCCGTAGCCTACTCCGCCCGTGGATAAGCTCTTAGAGTTCCTCCATAAGTATAGACACTGGTTCGTCTTCCTCATCTTGGAGACGATCGCTCTCGTCACGTACCTAAGTGGCTCCCTCTACTCGAGGAGCCTCGGCTGGTACGCGACGAGTGCCGTCTTTGGGCGGGTCAATGAGCTGATGACCGAGGGCTGGAGCTATGTAGGCCTGCGTCCTCGCAACGAGGAGCTACTGAGGGAGAATGCACGTCTACGTACGGCCTATACCCTCCTGGCACGTCAGATGCAGGACGCCGAAGCCCACGGCGTGCTCCCTCGTCTGCACGCTACCGACAGCCTCCCCATCGATCCCTCGGCAGTCATCATCGCCCGAGTGGTCAATCGTGTGACGCACACCAGTGAGGTCTACTACACCATCAACAAGGGGCGCCGTGACGGCATCGAGACCGACATGGGCGTGATGAGTGCTTCGGGCGTCGTCGGCGCCGTGATGGCGGTCTCCGACCACTACGCGCTCGTCATCCCCGTCCTCAACCCGAAGATTCGCCTGGCATGTACCCTCCTCGGGCAGGAGGTCAGTGGCACCCTCACAGCTTCCTCGAGCCCGAATGCCAATGAGGCGATCCTCAGCAACGTCCCCCCACACGCCCACCCCCAGATCGGTGACACCATCACCACGAGTGGCTACTCCTACCTCTTCCCCGAGGGGATGATGGTCGGGACGATCGCCGACTCCGTCCCCGCTCGCGTCAAGGGTAGCGCTGGGACCTTCGCCAACTATCCTGTGCACCTCTCCACGGACTTCCAGGGTCTACGCTACGTCTACGTGATCCGTGAGAAGCCCACCCACGAGGTACGCGCCCTCGAAGACTCGATCAGACCCAATGAATAGCTCCACCTATCTGCGCTTTATCCTCTTCGCCCTCCTTATGGTGGCCCTGCAGGTGTGGGTACTGAGTCCCATCGCCCTCTTCCGTGTGGCGACCCCTTACCTCTATCCCTTCGTGCTACTACTCCTGCCCGTAGACACGAACCGCACCGTACTCTCTATCTCGGGCTTCGCCGTAGGGATGCTCATCGATATCTTCAGCCTCACGCCTGGCCTGCACGCCTCGGCCTTCACGCTGACAGCCTTCATGCGCCAGCCCATCCTCTCACTGCTCACGGACAAGAACACGATACCGCACGCCCTGCCCCTCTTCCCCACGCTACGTGGAGGCTCAGTGATGCTCATCACGCTGCTCCTGCTCGTGCACCACGTCACGCTCTATATCCTCCAGGCCGCAGGGATGCGCATGGGAGGTCTCCATATCATCATCAGCTTCGCCTCGGGCTATGCCTTCTCATGGGTGCTGTCGGTGATGACCCTCTTCTTCTTCGGCACGGGAGAAGGGGCTCGCTCGAAGTGATGCTCTCCTATGGTCAACGACGAGCTCTTCCGTAGACGGTGGCTGATCATCGGCCTCACCTTCGCCATCGTCACCATATTCATCATCCGCCTCTTTACCCTGCAGGTAGCCAGCAATGACTACAAGCGCCGGGCAGAGAATAATGCCTACTTCATCCTCTCTACCATCCCCTCGCGTGGCGTCATCTACGACCGCAAGGGGCAGCTCCTCGTGGCCAATCGCCCCATCTACGACCTGATGATCGTGAACCATGAGGCGAAGGGGAAGCTCGACACCACGCTACTTGCCAATACCCTTGGCCTACCTCGCGAGGAGATCGTCCAGAAGCTCACCGCCGTACGTGATCGCAGTATCAACCGCGGCTACAATCCCTACACCCCACAGGTCTTCCTCTCACAGCTCGAGCCCGAGGAAGTAGGACGCTTCGAGGAGCAGCTGTATAAGTTCCCAGGCTTCTCGGTGCGCTCCCGTACCGTCCGACAGTACAACTACCACAATGCCGCCCACCTCTTGGGCTACCTCTCCGAAGCCAGCCTCACCGACCTCGAGCGTGACAGCACGATCATGCGTGGGGACTTCGTCGGCCGAAGTGGGGTAGAGCGCACCTACGAAGAGGTACTGCGTGGCATCAAGGGTGAGGAGATCTTCTACCGCGATGCCCGTGGCCGTATCCAAGGACGTCTGGATGGCGGTTCGCACGACCGCGCTCCCGTCCCCGGGCGTGACCTCACGCTCTCCATCGATGCTGGCCTGCAAGAGCTGGGCGAGCGCATGATGCGCGGTAAGCGTGGTGCTATCGTCGCCATCGAGCCCGAGACGGGTGAGATCCTTGCCCTCGTCACGGCGCCGAACTATGACCCCGAGCTCCTCGCAGGCAAGAGCAAGGGTACCAACCACCGTATGCTTGAGGAGACCTTCGGTAAGCCGCTCCTCAACCGCGCGATCCAAGGGAACTACCCTCCCGGCTCGACCTTCAAGCCCTCGCAGGGAGCTATCTTCCTCGAGGAAGGTGTCCTCACTCCCTCTACAGCACTTGCCTGTCATCACGGTTACCCTCCGCTGGGCAACCGACCCAAGTGCCACAGCCACGGCTCACCCACCTCACTCATCCCCGCCCTCTCCACTTCGTGTAATGCGTACTTCAGCTGGGGCCTGCACTTTATGCTCGACGACCGCCGCCATTACCCCTCGGCAGCCGTCGCTCTGGAGCACTGGAAGCAGCGTATGATCTCCCTCGGCTTCGGCTACCGCCTCGGTATCGACCTGCCGGGTGAGAAGCGCGGATATATCCCCAATAGCGGCGTCTACGATAAGTTCTACAAGGGCGCATGGAACGGCCACACCATCATCTCCATCGCCATCGGGCAGGGGGAAGTGCTCGCCACGCCCCTGCAGATAGCGAATCTCGCCGCCCTCATTGCCAACCGCGGCTACTACATCCGCCCGCACGTCGTGCACTCTATCGGCGGTATGCCTCTGGACTCGATGTACCGCAATCACCAGCCCACGGGTATCTCCCGTGAGACCTGGGAGTATATCGTCGCAGGTATGGCTGGCGCTGTCACGGGCGGTACGTGTCGCGCTGCGAACTTCGCTCCTGGTGAGATCGAGGTATGTGGTAAGACAGGTACGGCAGAGAATCCCCATGGTAAGGACCACTCGGCCTTCATCGGCTTCGCGCCTCGCTCCAAGCCACGCATCG
>ERZ1674088.10-NODE-10-length-37420-cov-11.384504_pt1 | contig 37420 bp, 35 predicted proteins | sample MGYA00581117_ERZ1674088 | MGnify/ENA primary metagenome ERZ1674088 (study PRJEB41354, sample SAMEA4873335) | human saliva metagenome | biome: human-associated habitat [ENVO:00009003]; feature: mouth environment [ENVO:08000002]; material: saliva material... | reverse complement strand
AAAAAAATTTAAAAACCCCACTGACAAGGCGAAACACCCACCACCACCAGAGCCGCATACAGACACCACCCACCGGCGCACCCAGCCAGAAATACAGACCCGTTTTTGCCTACTAGAGGAAAGGAAACACCCCACACACCACACCTCACTGAGGAGACCACCATGACCACCCCCCTGATGAACACCACCATCATCGACACCCTCAACCGAGACTGGACCACCACCAGCGGCCAGATGGTCCTCTTCCAGGACGCACCCATGCTCGCCGCCGACGTCCTGCACCTGCTGCTCACCACCGCACCCGGCCCCGCACAAGACGCCATCTGGCACGAAGCCATCACCCGCGCACTCACCGGCGACACCACCATGGAACGCATCCTCACCCAGTCCACCATCCCCTGGATCCTGCGCCTGAGCCGCCAAAACGCCATCATGCAGATCCTCACCCACCGAGGCGAAGCCGAAGACGCCTTCAGCATCCTGGCAGGCGCAGCCCTCGAATCCATCCGCAAATATCCCCTCCACCGCACCGAAAAAGTACGCGGCACCCTCTTCTACCGCCTCCTGCGCATCGTCACCCGCCTCAAGGACGCCTACACCCACCCCATCGACACCGAAGACACCACCACCACCCACACCCCCCTCACCTTCACCGACACCACCACCAACCGCACCGCCGCCACCGAAGCCGCAGACCGCCTCCTCGGCGACGCCATCAACGCAGGCACCATCACCGCCAAAGAATCCGACCTGCTCATCGCCTACTACACCGACGCCGCCGCGCTCGCGCAGCGTGAGGGTTGCTCCGTTAAGGCTTTGGAGTGTCGTGTACGTCGTCTGCGTAATCGTGTGCGTGATGGCTTGAATCTGGCCTAAAGCCTACGAATGGTGGTTTTTCTGGGTTTGTGGTTTCCCAGGCATAAAAAAGATGCACATAACAAAGATTATGTTCTTTGTTATGTGCATCTTTTTTGTGTTCCCAACAAACACAAGAGGGGCAGCCCAGCAATAACGCCAAACTACCCCTCACACACGCATCACTTCACGTTAACCGCGTAACCATCCTGCACACGAATCAACTGTGAACCGTCCATCGGTTCTTCATGGATGAGAACGCCGGACTCGTCCCCTGCAGTCCACTCCACGCGGTACAGAATCGACGAAGTCACCTTATACATATCCTGCTTCTTCGCCTTCCACGAGCAGTTGGAACCACCGCGCGGCTCACCACCGTAAATCTGACCAGCATCATCACACTGGATAAAGCCCTGGGTACCGGTCTTCTGCCCGTCGAAATGAACGTTCATCGCCATAAAGCTGAGCTTCAACTGAACGTGTGCGTCACCGTCCGTGGATTCCACAACAATCGGATTCCTCTTGCTCGACGCGCGAGCCTTCGACGGCGGCACCCAAGCCCAGACGTACCCCTGCGTGAACACGAACGCGTCCGAACGCAGGTTCGCGTCAGACGGCTGCGTACGAACCACAAGCTTCTCGAAATCGTAGTCCGCGAGCGCGTCCTCCGCGAGCTGTGCACCGCTCTTGGTGGCAGTGGTCAGGGCGTCCGCTTCACTGGTCGGAACCATCACCACGTTTGAATTTGAAGAGATCTGTTCCAGAGTAGAAACGTTATTACCTACTCGACGACATTCAAAGGCAGTGTGGTACTTCCGGTAGTAGGGTCCTTTTATTTCCTTGGAGGCGTAGCATGACTTCGGCGCGTAGAACCATTCGGTATCGGTCTCACAAGGCACTTCAACGCCACCGGTTGCGATGCACGTCTGGTCCTTCATCGAAGCCACAGGCTGAACGACAGGCGAATCACCAGCGTCACGGTTTTCATTCACCGGAGCAGAATTATCAGACGATTTCTTATGTTTACTATGTCGAGCTACTGCGTGCGAGTTGGATACATCCACGCTGGTACTATCTGCAACAGCTGGGACTGCCAAGCTAGAGGCCGTAAGCATCGCAACAAGAGCAGCAGAGAAGACGTGCTTGAGGTGTTTCATCTTGACTTCCCTATCCTTTACGAGGCGCAACCAGTATTCAACTCACGTGCACCGGCATACACGTAACGACCATCCTGCAAGCGCATCACAGCCACCTCAACAGTGACCGTAGAATCCGGCCCGGTTACAGCGCGCTCGCCATTGGGAATGTGTACCTGCGTCCAGTCCTCACAGTACGTCACCTTCAAGTACGAGTAAGGGTGCGAGGTGCCATCCGGGTATTTATACGTCAGGATTTCAGAGACATCCACATTGCGAATCGTCACGTCACCAGTAAATACACCGCCATTCCGCTTAATATCATCGCGGCCGCTCTGAATCGTTTCCTTCACCTGGCCCAAGGTTCCAGGCTCCACGAACTTCAGCAGTTCTTCGTCGCTGGTGTGCTCGAAGTCCCCATGCAGCCATGCGTTGAACATGCGCATATCGTTCACTGCAACGCGCTTGGCTGCCTTAATCGCTGCGCCCTTCGCAATCGCAGAATCAGCATTCGTGTCATCATCCGCACGGATCTCAATCACTTCAGATCCCTTCGGATTCGCCGCCACAGTTGCAGAAGCAGATGCCGAGGCCTTCGCAGTAGTGGGGGTGGAAGCAGCAGATGCGCTCGCCGAGGCGGTAGCGACCGGGGCGTTAGTAGCGGTTTCGGAGGATTCGCCGGCAGCCTGTGCTCCGCCGCCACATGCAGAAAGTGCGAGCATCAAGGTAACGGACAGGGCAGCCAGGCCAGTGCGGGTGTTCAGGGTCTTCATGGTGTTCTCCTTTGAGGATTTCCCCGGTGTTTTGTGCCTGTGGGGAGGTGGCAGTAATGGGGTTATCGGTTGGTTTCACGGTAGCACAAGGGCCTGCCAGAGATGCTGGCAGGTGGTTAGATGCTCAAGGTGGCGCCACGTGCGATAGCGAGGTCCCGGTAGCGTGCCCTTTCGGAGGTGGTGTCGAAACCGGCCTCGGTGAGGGTCTTTAGGCGTGCAGAGATTGCGTTCCAGCAGGCCTGTGCTTCGGTGGCGGGGGTGTCCAGTACCTTCAGGCTGACGGCGCACTCGCTGCAGACCTTGCCGATGATGTCCATGGAGTGCTCGGGGCAGGTGCCCTTGGGCAGAGTCACCAAAGGTACAGGTGCGGTGACGATAGTGCGGGTGGGCGCCGGTGCGCCAAGGCCCAGCAGCGTAGGCTCCTTGGTGAGGGAGTGGGCGGCCAGTGCTTGGGGGTCGCTGATTGACTTGGAGCGGGAGAAGACGGTGGCGACGGCAGCACGCAGTTTGTCGTCGGGGACAGTGGTGAGGTTCAGTCCGTTGCTGGTCAGCTCTTCGCGCAGCGCGGTGAAGTCGACGCCCTGATCAGCGGTAACGGTGACGATTTCGGGCTGGGTGGCCTGCACCGTAGCAGGGGTTTCGATGCGGACGGGAGCCGTGATGGGATCCGGTGCTGGGGTTTCCTGGTGGTCGGTGGCGTGCTTCTTTGCAGAATTCGGTGAGGTTTTCTTGGCTCGGCGGGCACCCCATCCCAGGAGCTTCTGGTGCTCGGGGCTGATGGGGGTGAAGTGGAGGCCGCCACCAGTGGCGTAGTGCGCGACTCCGTATTCGTTGATGTAGGTGTGCACGTCGAACTTGGGGCCCAGCGGGGCGAAATATTCACCGGCAGCGGTGCGCAGTGCGGTACGGAAACTCTTGCGGAAATCACGCTCTGCAGTGGCTGCGCCGAACTGCCCGGCCAGGGTAGACCACGGCAGGTAAGTGCCTTCACCGCGCAGGCGGGGCATGCGTCCTGCCAGCCACAGGAACGCGTCACCAACCATGGGTGAGCGCGGGTATTTGCGGGTGATTTCGCGCCAGTTCTCGATCAGGATCTTCATGGATCCTTCGACCGGGGAGGCGTCTGCGCTGATGCGGTCGAAGAATTCCTGGCTGAGGACGACGACGGAGCGGTAGGCGTCGTCGAGTAGTCCGTCCTTGTCGAAGGTGAACTTCTCGCCGGAGCCGATCATGAATTTTTCGGTGGAGAAGTTGCGCCCGGCAAGGGTTCCGGGGTGGTGGATGGTGATGCTCAGATCCAGGATGGCGCGCAGCTGGTTCTGGACCATGGCACGGTTGGGGCCAGAGTAGGGGATGTCGAGGTCTCGCAGGAATCCGCGCCAGGTGCGGGAGATTTCGATGGTGCGTGAGTTCGCTTCAAGGGCGGAGGAGACCAGCCACATGAGCACTTCGCGTCCGATGCGGCCGTAGGGGATCATGCCGTGTTCGAGGTCGCCGTGGGCGTCGAACTTCTGCGGGGCGGTGAACAGCACGGAGATGTCGCCGTTGGTGCGCACCCAGGAGGTTTCGGGCGTGCGCTTGTACGGCAGGGAGTGGTTGATGAAAAGCCACGGGTAGTGTGCGACCGTGTGGTCGGTAAATGCGAGGGGACCAGCGGTTTGGGGGTGCTGGAGGGTGCCGCCGGTGGGGGCGGTGTGCTCAGCGATGATGCTGCTGAGAGTTGCTTCGGCTTCGTTGCCGGGGGTGGACTTGGTACCCGTGGGTACGGTAAAATGAGGCATTGTAACGCCTATTCCTTTTTTGGTTTTTACAGACTTCTAGGTGTTACCTATGGTCCCGTGGCTTCTGGAAACAGCCGCGGGGCCAATTTTTTTCGTAACGCTTTCACAGTATCCGCTCAGGGTTCAGAGTGTCAAGCAACGCATTAGACTTCATGACATCGTCGTCATCAGTCCCCCAATTCGAGTGTTTCCACAGCCTTTCACGTTCGCCCGCGTTGATGATGATAGGAAATATATTTTAGGAATATATTATAGGGGCGCTTTTTTTGAACACCGATTCTGCCCAGTAAATACAAGGGATTTTAGGGTTTTCCACAGGCCTAGTGGGGGAGTTGTCATCCTGGGTTGTGGGAGTTCTAATCCCGAGTTGGGGGAGTTCTAATCCCGGGTTGGGGGAGTTTACATCCCACTTAGCGGGAGTTGCCATCCCAGTTTTAAGAGGGTTATCCACAGGGTGTAAATCGACCCCCATATTTAAAGAGTGAGGAAAATCACTATAAGAAAACTTGAAATTGTTGCAATGTCTAATTGCTAAATTACTTTCCCAAAAAACTAAAAACACCCCACACACCAGATATGCAAAAAGAGGCAGCCTGGCACACTCACCAGACCACCCGCCAAAACACACCGGCACTCACTCGCCACAGAACCACCTCTCCCCCATCACCACTACCCGCCAACAACCCGACAACCCGACAAGTCGACAAGTCGAAAAGTTGGCAAGTTGGCAAGTTGGCAAGCACCCCACACACCCTCACCTGCACACAGAGAGGGTGCCCTCGCCACCTGAACAACAAGCAGCAAAGACACCCTCACACCCAAAAAGGTAGAAAACCCACTACCCCTCAGCAGGCAACCGAAACGACGCATACACCCGCTGAGGCTCAGCCGCCTTCACCACCTCAGGACGAGACCACAAATCCCCCGCACCCTTCACCACTGGCAACGGCACACGACTGGGCTTACCCGCCAAACGACGATGCACCAACGTCTTAAACGACCGAACACTGGCATACCCCAACAACTCAGCCGCCTCATCAGCAGTACACGTGCACGCCGCCAAAATATCCTCCAACGTGCCAGTCTCCACCAGCCACTCAGCCAGCTGCTCATCCGTGCTCGTGAACTCCAGCGCTCTCTCTAAGCGCTCACGCAGGCTTCCTTCTCTGTGTTGTGTCATTTCAAGCCTCCTTCTACGAGGTCATAGGTAGGTGTTTTAGCGGCGCTTACGGAATTGGCTCCAGAAGCCTCGGCGGGTGCCCGCCTGGTCCTGCGCCTTACGCTCTTCCTTGCTACGGACAGCGTCGAAAGAGACCATCTGGATCTGTACAATGCGCCCAGAGGAACCGTCATAGACAGCCTGGAGCTGATGCATCAGCCACGACTCAAAGCTGCCCTTGTGCGTATCCTTCACATCGGCCAGCACGTCGGAGGCATGGAAGCCTCGCTTGCTACCCACGCGTAGCTGATGGCGGGTGCCGTCAGCGTTCTGAACGGTGACGTTCATGTTCACGCGCTTGTCAGTGTGTGCCTGACGGCGGGTGACGTCATGCAGATCATCCATTGCGGCGTTAAAACCAGCCGCACGACCCTTCGTCCGCTTGCCCACCGGCATGTCGACCATGTAAAAACGGTTGCCGCCTGCTCCTTCAAGAGGCTTGTGGTGGATGAAAGCGCTACGGCGCGGTTTGGGAACCGGGGTGCCTCGCGTATCGGACGGAACAATCGACTTCTTCTTCGAGCCGCGCGGGGCGCGCACACGAGCCAGCTTGCCGTCCTTACGGCGGCGACGGGGCGCCTGGTGTTGCACCTGACCGGTCTCTGCCAGCTCCGTGCCCGGGATGCGGTAGGCCTCGTTCTTGCAGGTGCCTGCCAGAATCTTGCGCACCAGGGTTTCAGAGCGGCCTAGCTGCTCGGCAATCTTCTTATTGCTCAGCCCATGCACCTGCTTGATGTAGGCGAAGAGCTGAGAGAGCGGAGCCTTGTTCGAATCCATGCTTCACATCCTCTCTAGGGTCTAAGCGTCTTCCTCGAAGACGTCGTAATCAAATAGAGCATCTTCCGGGGGGATGAACTCGTGCTCAAAGACTGCCTCATCCACACCAGGGGTGTATCCAGCCTTCACAGCTCGGTCTCGTAGCTTGTCACGGTCAGCACGCAGCACCGGAGTCTTCACCGGCCCAGGCAGCCACCCCTGAAGACGCAGCAGACCGGCACGCCCGTCATCAGCGCCACCATTAGCTTCAGGGAGCGACCATGACGGCAACACGGACGAATAAATAGCGTCACCGTTAATGCCGATAATGGACCGGCCCGGCAGAGTCAGAGCACCGGTCTGCACCGGGGCGAACCCCTTACGGCGCACCGTATGATGCAACACGCGAGCGCGTCCACGTCCCCATACCTGTACTGCGAATTCGGGGCGGTAGAAGGCTTGTGAGCGGGGGTTGTGGTTTTGGGGGAGGGTGTAGATGAATGCATTGCCTTTGCGGATTACTCCGTCTAGGTATTTGCCTGGGATGCTGGTGTGGTCGTAGGTGATGGCGGTGGCGGAGCGGCCACGGGAGGCGAAAGCGCCGATGGACTGAATGACGATGGCGCGTAGTGCTGCACTGATGGCTTTGGCGACGGCAGGGTGCAGATCGGGGCGGTTGTCTACGACTTCTCGTGCTTCAGAGAGACGGTTAGCCCAGGTATCCAGGGGGCGTGCGTTCACTAGGCGGCGGGTTGCTTCGTCGGCGCCGGGCTCGATTCGCTTGCGCTGTGCTTTCTTTGCGGTGGTGAAGAGAATGCCTTCGAGGAATCGGAAGTGCCAGCCGAATTTTTGGGCGACGAACAGCTCGGAGGCGTCAATCCATGCCTGACCGCGTGCGCCGGGGCGGTTGGGGTAGTACCATCCGTGGGTTTTGTCCTCGAAGGGGATGCCGAAGATGCCGACGTGTTCCCAGGTGTCGGGGACGGTGAATTCGACGGCGAAGCGGGCGCGCACGTACTGGTTCTCGCGCCAGAGGTCTTCGCACTGCTTGGCGGTGAGGCGGTGTCCGGGGCCGGTGCCTAGTTCGCTGCAGAGGGCCGAGTACATGAAGCGTCCGTCGGTGTAGGCGAAGCCGTCAAGCTGTGGGGTGTGCCTCGGGTCGATCATGGGGACGACGTCGGGGTGCTGAGGCATGGCGGGGCCGAGCACGAGGTGGTCGAGGTGGTGCTGGGTGCTGGTGCGGTGCAGGTCCTCGGCAATGTCCTGGTCGACGGGGATGGGTGCGTAGTTTTTGGGCAGGGAGGTTGCCCAGAGGTTCTGCCCGGTGGCGGCGGGGGTGAGCATCAGTGGGGAGCCGCCGGTCAGGTCGGAGCGGAAGAAGTGGCTCAAGATTGATTCAAGGGTGCTCCATGCGCTGCGTGCCTGGTTGGGGGTGAGGTTGATCTTGCCGAACCATTCGGAGGAGACCTTCACGTCGATGCGCTGGCCGGTTTCGATGTTGTCGAAGCGTCCGGTGGGCGGGGTGCCGAGCCAGTGGCCTCGGGGGGTTTCCCAGCCGGGGGTCTGGGTGAGCAGCCAGTGGCGGGTGTTGCGGTCGTTGCGAGGTACTTTGCCGGTGAGGAAGATGCGGGTGACCGGCTGGCCTGCTACGCGCAGCTGGGCTGCAGCGTTGAGCTTATCAACCAGGTTAGGCTTCTGGCGGCGAGCGCCCGGGGCTGCCTTGAAGGGTACGCCGTCGGAGGTGACGCCGTAGCCGGTTTCGTAGTCCATGAAGGCGGTGTGGATGGGTTTTGGGTTCCAGGGGGTGGGGCGCATATCAACCTCTTGTTGTTAATTTACAACTTTTGTCACTGTGACAAATATATAATGTTTGGGGGTTGAAAGCAACCTTTTTCGGGGGTTGAACCCTTGAAAATCCGCGCTAGATTCGGTGTTTTGTCTGCTGGGTCGGTGGTTCATGAAGTAAGCCTGGTTTCTCGTGTGTGAGTGCACGAAGAAGCCCCGCAAGAACCGGTTGTTCTTGCGGGGCTTGTGCGTCTCTGGAGGTGAGAGCGCTTCACCTTAGGTGAGGTGGGCGGGTACAAGATATGGGCCCAGGAATCCGGTATTCCCAGGCCCATATACATGCACAAATACAACACTCCCGATGATTTCGGACGCGTATTTGTCTAAACAACACGACAAGTACCGAAAGGAGGTGTCTTGTCAGAACCTAATATACCCTCTGGTTCCCGTGGGCACCTAAACCACCCAGTGGGGGGTGGGGTTAGGGCTTGCGGGAGTCGAGGTGACGCTGATGCCACTCCATCATTTCCGGCAACAGCAGTTCAGGCTCCACGCTCTGACCAATGATCGCAGGCACATCCTCACCGACAATGAACCAGTCCTCAGGCTGGGAAGCGACGTAGGCTTCCCATTCTGAGAGGGTCCAGAAGCCCAGACGTTCATCAGATGCATCAACGAAAGCCCAGTCGGTGGGCATCATGAGCGGGTCCTCGGCGGTGTCCTCGGGCTGCTCCTGATGGAGCAGGTTCCGCCAGTTCTTCTTGGTCATCACCAGCGCATTGGAGCCGTCCTCGAAGTACTCATCACGGTCACCAATGTAGGAGTCGGTGCGCAGGCGCTGCCAGAACTGCTCCAAGGTGACAATGCCCTGCTTCAGCAGCAGGCACAGGTACTCGACACGATCCTTGCGCGGTGCGAAGCCGCCGGTGGGCATATCCGAATACAGCGGGAACAAGAAGCCTGCACGGTAGTCATCCAGGTTCATCGTCTCCCAGCAGAAGCCGTTGCCGTCGCACTCATCATGCGGGTCAAGCAGCGTCATTCCGGAGGGCTCATAGATGGCCATGAGCAGCTGTGCGGACCCCTCGGTACCGGAGCGGGTGTACGCCGTGATCAAGTGCTCGCGGGCGTACTGCTCCTGAGCCTTGGTCAGCACGTACTCGCCGCCACCGGTGCGGCGACGGAAATTCAGGTGCTGCTGCTCGGTGCCAGCCTGCAGGGCGTTGCGGTGACGGGCTGCTGCTGCCGCAATCATCTCATCGGTCAGCGGCAGAGCGTCAGCCAGATGCGTCAGCGTCTCGAACGGGGTGACCAGGTTGGCTGCACGCAGGGCGGCTTCACCGTCATCAGGGTTTCGGCGGTAGAAGCTGGCGACGAATTCCAGCTTATCCTCAAGGTCCATCGTGGTGTTGTTCTCACGGTGCCACTGAGCATCCGCCTCATTCTCTGCTTCTTCTGCCCATTCGAGCAGCAGCTGCAAAAGAGCGTCCACGCTGTAGAGGTCCTTGTAGATGCGGTCGTAGAATTCCTGACGCTGCAGGTTGATCGCTGCGCGCTCTTCGACCAGGCGCACATCCGCTTCCTGCGCAGCCTCGTAGGCACGCTGCTCATCAGCGGTCAGTGAATCCCACCAAGCCTTCTCCTCCGCCTCATTCAGTTCATCCTCATCAGGGGCCGGCAGCTGAGGTACACGCAGTGCACCCGGGGTATCGAGCTGACCGGTACCCACAGCCTCCACGGTAATCGCACCGTGGCGATCCTCGCGCAGCGGGTGGTCACTGTTCAGCCACTCACGTGCCTCACCGATAGTAATCGGCTGAGTCAGTCGGTACAGGCGCAGCTCCTGATTCAGTGAATAGAGGGCAGAGCGCAGCGAATCGAAATGTGCGCGGGCAGAAGCCTCATCCAAGTGAGCGTAGATGAAGTCACCGCACTCCTGCCAGTAGGGAGCCTCCAGGCGGGGATCTCCCCACGCCAGTTCCTTACCGTCCGCACGCTTGTAGTGCGGGCGGCCCACCGGCGGGTTGTTCAGCTCCTTACGGCCTCGGTTCAGGTGAACCAAGTAGCCGTAGCAGCCCGGCTCATCTTCAAGCTCAGTGTCCAGGGCAAGAGCATCACCGGCAGAGGCATCCTCTACCACCCAGTGCTTCTGATCGTTGAAGTAGGCGATTTCCTCATCGGTCATGCTCTCGAAGAGGGAGGCGTCAAAGAGCATGCGCGGGTCGGTGAAATCACGCCCGGGCGCCACATCCCCGAATGCGTTCGGGATGTGACGCGGAAGGTCAGCGGGGATTCCCTCACGGTGCCACTGCAGCGGGTGGGCGGACAAATCCTTCACCCACGGGCTCTCACCGGTGACGCCGGGAGCACGGGTGCGCATCAGATCAGCAGAGAGGTCCTTACCCTTGACGGTGACGCGGTGCTTCTTCTCCAGCGCCTCGTAGCTGAAGCGCAGGCGCAGCAAGCGATCACTCTGGTACTGCTTCTGGTAGGCCTTCTCTCGGTCTTCCGTCGATTCAATGGTAGACATGGAAGCTTCCTTTCGTTCAGTCGTGTTGTCGTGTTGTTCTTGTGTATCTGCCTCCACCATAGCGGATGAAAAACGGCAGATTCGGTCAAATGAAGGCATTTATCGCGGCTGCACGAGCCCGGTTCCCCGTGATTTCAAGGGAACCAGCCCACATATCGGTTTCAAAATGTCCCACATTCAAAGGTTGTGGTTAGCGGCGGACATCAGCCATCGCATCAAACTGCGCAGCGCTGACCACCACAACAGCCTTCTGCCCCTTGCGAATCACAACCATGCCCGGCTTGGCGGGGTGCTTATACGCCTTCAAGCCACCGGCCAGCTTGCCCTCCTGCGTGAAGGGAACCGAAACCCACTTCTTGCTGCCGCCCGCCTGAGTCGAGGACACACGGTAGAAATGACCCGCATGGAAATCACTAGGATCAACCGGCTTACGCTCAGGCTCCACGCGAGCGCTGTAGACCAGGCCACCCTGAGTCTGCTGCATCTTCGCCATGGCACTGTTGCCGCGTTCGACTTCAGCCTTCCTGCGTGCTGCAACGACGGGGCTGTCTGCGAACTGATTGGCTCGGCGCTGCTCACGGGCCAGGTTACGTTCGACGCGGTCTCGGCCACCGCCTCGATTACGTTTCTCGCTGCGACTCTTGGGCTGCAGGCGTTCCGGCTCATTGGCCATGATTTCGCGGGATTCAGCCTCGACCCTGTCACGGGCACTCTTGTCCATGGCGCCGAACTGCTCGGCTGCGTAGGTGTTGATGCCTTGACGGCGTGCCTTCACCGCAACGTCCAGCAGCATGCTGTCCAACGAACCCAGCGTCTGAGCGACATTCTCCTTCGCACCGGAGACGCTGTTGAAGCTAGTGCGAGCGCCCTGTTCAGCCACGAACTGTTCGGTGGTGCTGTTGTGGCGGTGCCCGCGATGGGTCCGGTTGACCTTGCTGTTGAAGGCGTTGTGGCGGGAGAACATGGTGGTGTCTCCGGCTTCGGCGGAGGAGGCCAGGATCTGGTGGGTGCGTGCGTGGTTCGACTTGATTTCAGCGAGTTCTTCGTCGGTCAGTTCGTTAGCGCGTGCGAAGTGGTCCCAGTCGTTCTTGCGCAGGCGGATGCCCTTGTGCAGGTCCTGCCAGGGTTCACGGACTGCAGGGCGGTTCTCATAGACGGCGCCCACGTTGTAGTAGGCGTCCTGCACGGCGGAGTTGGGGATGAGAATGCCCAAAGTTTCGCCGTCCTGCTTGATCAAGTATTCGACCGAGTAGGAAGAGGAACCCTTGGTTTTTTGCATGATGCGCGCTTCAATATCGAGGTAGACGCGCTCACCGGTAGGGGTTTCGATGCGGACGTGGCGGGTGATGGTTAGCTCGCGGTGGATACCGGTGGCATCAGAGAGCTGCAGCTTGTCCTCGAAACCGTCAAGGATCAGCTCACCGTCGGGGCAGGCACGGTCCCACTGGCGAATATCGACCTGAGCGATCTCCTCAGCAGAGTAGGCGGCTTCACTGAAGATGCCGCGTTCCAACGCGTTCTCGTTGCGGTCATTGGCGATTTTTGAGGCCAGCTTGGCCTGGTCCCAGCGGTGTGCACCGTCAACGGCTTGCTTCTCCAGCATGTCCAAGTTGCGCCTCTGGTGATCCATGATGATCTCCTGCAGCTCCTTGTTCGCTAAGGTCACCTCACCAGAGAGCATGTCGATGCGCTGCTGAATGGCGCCCTGCAAAAACTGGTCTCGGGCTTTGGGGGAGGTGTAAAACTCGCGCTGAGCGTGCATGTAGGCGAGGAACTTCTCATCCAGTAGGCGGCGGGTCGCTGCAGAGACCTCTCCCCCATTGGCCGCTTCACTCATTGCTAGAAGCAGTGCGGCGTTGTACTCATCCTGAGCTTTCCTAAAGTGCGGGGCGTAGTGAGTGAAACAGCGTGGTCCAGGCTTCCAGTCGCACATGGGGGGCAACGCTCCTTAAACAAACATTTGAATATGGGACATAATCAGTACCTATTATATTATTCCCTTGCAATAAAAGGAATCATTGAGGCATAAATGCCCAGCATATGACGCCACACCCACCCCACTGGAGACAAAAAACGACCCCTACAGCACAGCACACACCACGCACTGCACCATAGGGGTCAGCCAGGCTCATGAATTAGCCCTCCAGCAGTCTCATACGAGCCTGAGCAAAACGACGAATCGCCTCTGAATAGAACCAAGACGACGGCACAAACACCTGCGAGCGCCCCCGCCCCGAAACATAGATTCGCTTTGCCTCCTGATGGCATATCTGTGCCACATCTTGCGGCCAGCGAATCTTCCGCCGAAGCGTCTTCGGGCTCGGCGGCTTCTGGCCAGAGGCTAGAGTCTGTCGAATAATCTCTGCCTGTTCTAGACCTTCCTGGCGGGTCGGCAGATACCCGGTAAAGGCCGCCAGCATGTAGGACTGCAGGGGCATGCGTACTCCCACCAGCTGCTCCTCGGCATCTCGCACATCCTCCAGAACCTGCAGTGCATCAGCGTCCACCAGCAGTGAGGTTTGCAGCCAGTCACGAGCCGCGCAGCTGCACTCATCACGGGGAACCGGCACCCGCTGCCCCTGATCATCTAGAATCTTCTGACACTGGCACCACAAGATTTTCGGTAGCGTGTCCAGGTAAGCGAACTCGGGTGGGTAGGTACGCTTGCGCACCCTGGCCATCTTATGCACGACCTTCTGCCCACCCTGACTTGCCCTTAGCAGCTGCGTCAGAATCTCTCGATCCATCGCCGCCTTACTCGCAGTCAGCTTTTTAGCCCGCGCCTCCGCCTTAGCAAAAGCACTCTGCCCACCAGCCATCTCTTCCTCCTACCCTAGACCCCCTTTTTTTTGGGGGCCGTATCTACGTCAGGCTATGCCTGCATCATACACCGCACCCCATACGGGACACCCCGTCGCAACCTACCCAAAGCACATGATGAGGGCCCCAACCCACACCCGGGTTGAAGCCCTCACCACGCCGGTACCACTCCAGAACAGAGGGCAGACTATCCCTTCTTTGCTTCCTCAGGAACCATATTGGGATTAATCGTCACAATGATGGCGTCCTTCGGCACGTGCACTACAGTAGGGGCCTCGCGTTCAGTCACCCACTCTTCCTGCGCATCATCAGAGTGCCGACCGCACTTTTCTGCTGCGAGTGGCACACGCTTCTCCTTCGGAGAGTACTGGCTAGAACCCCTCAGAGGGTTACTCTCGTAGCACAGGGTGGGATCTTGCTGAATGTCGCTATAGGTCGCCGTACGCTTCTTCATGGTCTCAATATCGACTCGGGCTGCCTCCCCTGGCTTCAAATCATCACGCAGACGCACCTGATCACGAGGAATCAAACGGTCGATAATGTCGCCATTCTCCGCACGATAACGAAGGTAAATATACGTCACCGGATGTCCATCACTAGTGCCCTGTACATACCCCACAGTGCTCAAAAAATTCCCGCTTACAGAGCCTTGGACACTAGCAGATTCCACCTGCTCCTTGGATAGCTGAAGCTGAAGTAGTTCACTGGTATGCGTGGTCGTTTGCACTGCCTGATCTAAGCGGGGGTTCTCATCAAACGCACCAAATTGCCAAAGAATCGTGCATACGTAGAGTCCCAACATGAGACCAAGAGTATAGAGGGCACTTCTGGAGACTCCTCCCATGGAAAATCACATCCTTCATATGACAGAACGCTCAGGATCTGTCGATTAAAACATCTGTTACGCCTCAATTGTGTGCCAAAAATCAGGGAAAAATGAGTGCGAATCGGTATATTCCGCCATTACGTACCCTCCCAGCTACACCCCATTCTTGGGTTGAGGCTCATTTACGTCATCGCCCCTCCAGGGGGGCAGATTATCCCTTCTTCGCTCCCTCAGGAACCATGTTGGGGTTGATCGTCACAATGATGGCGTCCTTCGGTACATGCACCACCAGTTCCTCATGATCCACATTCCATTCCGCCGGAATCTCGTTAGCTGTCCGGCCACACATCTCAGGAGGTACTGGGCCGTCCTTGTAGCACAAGGAAGGGTCCTTCTGGATGTCTTCGTAGGTGGCCCGACGCGTCTTGACTGTATGGATCTCAAGCGTTGCAGCCTCACCTGGCTTCAAATCATCACGCAGACGCACCTCATCGCGAGGAATCAAGCGGTCGATAATGTCGCCATTCTCCGCACGATAACGGAGGTAGATATACGTCACCGGGCGCCCGTCAAAACTACCCTGAACGTAACCCACGGTGCTGAGGAAATCGCCGCTGACGTGTCCTTCGAGACTGCCGGTCTGAACCTGCTCCTTCGATAGGTGAAGACCCATCAGCTCATGTGTACGTGTAGTATCCTGAACCGCCTGACCACGAGTGGGGCTCAGAGAAAGCATAAAGATGCTTACTGTAATGAAGGCGGCGAGGAATAGTAATAATGCGACGAAGGGCTTGGCGGGGGAATCACCCATAGTGATACCTCATTCCTGTTTAATAAGTTGTGTTATGCCTCAATCATACGCTAGAAATCAAGGGGAAAACTAGATGTGACATTGCATGTCCCAAAGTAAAATACTTCCCATTAGTCCCCTGCTGCACTCGCTCGTTTCATCACCGCACGGCACCATGAAGACCCAGCATCTGATAGCACAATGCAGTGCTTGCAGAATGCAGTGATAGCAGAGTGCAGTGATAGCACAATGCAATCACTGCACTCTGCAATCACATCTACGCGCCTTCACCCACGCTCTCACCTGCTGGTGCATAAAAATATGCCCTTCACCGTGCAAGGGGTGAAGGGCATATGCGTAGAAGCTGCTTAGAGATTCTTGGTGAGTAGCATCTGATTATGGGGGTACATCTGGGCGTTCATGAACGCAATATAGTCCGCCAGATTCTCGTAGGTAGGGGTAAGCGGTTCAGGATGCAGGATATAGACATCTCCTTCTTCACGCAGATCTTCTAGAGATACCTCTCCTCGCGTATAGCGGCTGTGGTCATACGCGCTCAGCACTTCGATGGCGTTCGGGTCAGGGTATTCTGCCACCGGGTGCGGCTTGGTCCATGTGAGGTGGGCAATCATAGCGGGGTTATCACTGAACCACCGGTGACCGGTGCAGGGGCTGCCGGTGCTGACGCCGAAGTAGATTTCGTGCTTCAGCTCGGGGATTTCATGAACCGGGATGCTGAACGCGTGAATGCTTTCATGCATGTTCACGATGCTCAGGCCGTCGGCGGGGTCGGTGATGTCAAAGACCTGATCGGGGCTGCCGCTACTGATGTTTGCGATATGGATGCGGTACGTCATGGGTGGGTCCTTCCAAAAGGGGGCACCCCGGCAGTGGGGTGGCTGCCTCCATTGTAGGGTGAGGGTCGGTAAAGTGAGGCGGAAGGGGCTGCAGGTGGATCTGCAGCCCCTTCGTGTGGGTAGAAACAAACGCGGCGCCGTGCACCCTGCAGAGCGCTCGGTGCGGTGGGTCTCCCCTGCTGGAGAAGCCGCCACCTCCTGTCTGTTATGCCTCAATCATACCAGAAAATATATGGTGACTGCTGAGCTGTGACATGGAATGTCCTTATATATAAGAAAAAAATTTCCCGGGTCGGCGCTGCTACTGCTGTGCCACCCCGGGAAAGCTGCCACCTCTAAAGGTGCAGGCTAAATCTGCTCATAGACGCCCTGTGCGTTCATGACCAGCCGGTGCGAGCTGGAAGCGGTCTTCGTGACCGGGTGACCAAACACCCGGGTAGTCCACTCCACAACGGCGGGGGTGATGGTTTCTTCCATGAGGCTCTTACGGAACGCCTCAACGTCTGCACCTTCAGGAATCTCATGAGTCAGGTCTAGCTCAAAGTCACCGTTCATCAAGGCGGCGCGGACAGCAGAGCGGTGCCCACCGACAAAGCATTGTTCAATGCAATCAGAGTCGAACGTGTCCCGGCCGTACTCCCATACTAAGGCGAACGTGTGGCGCAGATGAGTGTTCTTCTTCGAGCCAGGGATAGGGTAGCGGTCCAGCATCTCCACACAGTGAACCTTAGGGGTAAAGCCCTCCTTCTCCAGAGAGGAAAATGCGGCGTGCAGGTCGGTATCGGGCAGGGTGCTCATGGCGTGCCTCCTTAGGGCGTTAGGAATAAATGTCGTGCTGTTCTATGCCTTAATCATCCCATAAAAGACAAAACCAAAAAGGCTAAGGACATATAATGTCCCATTACACAAGGTTGGTTAGCCCGGTCTGCACAAGCTGTGCAGACCGGGCTAACGTCTAGGTTCCCCGAAGATGAATTAGCGAATCGTGGGGGCGGGGGCGAGGTACTTTCTGGCGCTCAGGGCAACCTGTTCAGCAGCCTTCTGGGCCGCCTGGCGTGCCTTATCGTATCCCCTGGTGAGAATCTGAAGGGGGGTACCATCCGGGTGGTTAGACATGTAGCGGTGGATTCCCGGAGCCTCAGAAAGAACAGCATCACTCACAGCCGCGCAATAATTGATGTTGCGTAAGGAAACCCCGTAGGACAGATCGCCCAGCGGCGCAACCTTTTCAACGGCCTCAGATGCCCGACTGAACTCCTCGCTCAGGCGATCATCAAGCCTCTTCATCGCAGAGCTCATCACCTCCTCATACGCAGCGAACGCGGCAGATGCATCCGCACTGTACACATGGTGCTCGTGAACGTCATGAAAGAGATTACTCATAGCCTGCCCGGTGAAACGATCAATCCCCGTAGCCCGCGCGCCGCCCAGGTAATGAAGAACGGGGAGGCTTAAATCTGAACAGAAATCATAGAACCGCCGATTTGCAGTCCCATAGTCATACTCCGCACGAGCCAAAGCGAGCGCTTCAGCTTCAGGCGTGGGGTCAATGGTCCACAGTTGAAGAATGTAGCCGGGGTTGTACTTAGGGCTGGTGGTGTTGCTGGTGTAATACCACTTGTGCAGGCCGCCGCCCTCTATTCGCTGGGTGAGGGTGCCGTATGCTTCGCCGGTGGTGCGGTCCTGGAGGGTGGTGCCGTCGGGGGTGTACAGGAGGGTGGGGGCGCATACTTTCCCTCCAAGAATGGCTCGGTCGGTTTCAGACATCTGGGTAGTGATGGTCGGTACCCAGAGGGCAACATATGAGCCGGGGGTGATGGGCGTCTTCTCTAAAGTACCCATGTAGTAGTGGTGGAGCGCAGCCATTGGGGGCCTCTTTCGTGATGGGTGACGGGGGTGATTTCCCGTTCCTTCTGTTGTGTTATGCCTTAATTGTTCCATGAATTAAGAGGCTGAACTCATGTGCGGACATGGAATGTCCCACTATGCAAGGCTGGGTTTTGGGGTCTAGAAACGGCACAAGCCTACAGAGGGGGGCATTTCCCCCCATCTGTAGGCTTGTGCCGGAGACCAAAGCTCCCCGAATCCTCCCTAGCGGCTGGAAGCATAGACCCTATCGGAGATATGAAGCTGCGCCGGAAAGGAAAAAACACCATCAGGTGAATACTCAGGATCTGCTGCCAGATTTACCCCATCAACCCAAAGAGCCCGCCACGGCCCCTTCTGAGAGACCCCATGACACAGCTCAGGGTTACGCTTTAGACGCTTGTTGGTTTCCGCAAGCAGCTGCTCCTCTAGCTGATCCTCCAGGGCACATGTGCCGAACCCGTCAGGGGGCCCCGGATCATACATATGCACCCAGGACTGCATCAACGCGCGCCGGGCATCCAGCAGTTCAAGATATTGATCCCAGCTCCTGTCATCCTCAGGGTTACTCGTGCGGTGGATGTACTCAATGTCGTAGTTTCCGTAATCGAAGCCGAAACCCTGGCGGTATCGCTGAGCTTCTTCATCAGCAGTAGACAAAGCCTTGAGTGAGAATTGCGGTAGCGGAACGCGCGCCAATGTACCGCCGGTAGGGTGCCACAGCTGCACCCCCGGATCCTCCCAGCAGTCGTCAATGCCCAAAAAGCACCGAACCTCACGACCCATGATTGAACCCTCCTGCATCCGTGGAACTTTGCCGTGTTGTTATGCCCATCGTATGGCGCTCATCGAGTATCGAACCGGCGAATGTGACAGTATGTCCCTGCCCTAAATACTGGTGGCCCGCTGCCAAACACCCCCCCCATCAGGGGCGTGCTTGGCAGCGGCCCGCACCCCGGTAGCTACGCCGCTACCGCCTGCTCCGAATCAGTCGCCTGCTCAGATACCAGCTCCAGCTCAAACTCATCACCCAACCGGGCCACATCCCACTCAAAATTCTCCATTGCATGCTTCAGAGCATCATCGCCCTCATGGCTCTCAGAATTAGGCAACGACGTGCAATCAACGCTTACCCATTCAGAGCCCTGCCCATCATAGGAAGGCTCCTCACGCTCCAGCACCACATCAACCCAATAGCCGCCGACGAATTCCAGCCAATCCATCACACCCCTAACATTCATGCCCTCATCATTGGCACCGAAACCGATACACTCCACACGCCCCCAAGCGTAGGTTTCCTCGGTAACAACTGCCACCGCCTCGGCATCAATGAACTCACGGGCAAACTGTAGAGCGAACTCTAGACCGCGTTTGCTGATGAGCTTTCGCAGCAGGGTTAGAGCCTTAGCGTCATCTACCGTGTCCTCCCAGCCGTGCAGAGGGTCGCTTGAAGCGACGCTACACATCGGCTCGTACGGGCCATTCTCAACCTCCAGGTATTCCAACAGCGCCGGGTACATCATCACCCGGTAGTTCTCGCCTTCGTAGGTGCCTTTGGCAAAGGGGGCGTTGAGCGTGAACCCGGGGGCCGGGCGGGTGAACACTTCAGGGGAAAAAGTAGAGTCAGTCATGGGGAATCTCCAATCAAAAAAGAGGCGAACATGCCGTGTTGTATGCCTCAATCATGGCACGTATTGAAGCCCTCAACTCATCTAAGACATGGAATGTCCCACTGTGCAAGGTGTGCGGCATGCAAGGTGTGCGGCTGCGCCCCCCTTCCTCCAGGCTCCACACAGAACCCAGACAGAAGGGGGGGCATGAAGGGCGTACCCTTAGGGGTGGCTCCAGACCTTCACCGCGTAGACCTCCACCGGAGAATCCAGCTCGATTCCGTGCTTTTCACCGCGTCCAACATAGAAGACCCCGGGGGATACAAAATGGCTTGAGCCGAACAATCCCGCCGCATCCAGCGCATCAGCGATAGCCTTCTGGTCATTAAGAATGCTGTGGGTGCCCAGCACCGGCATGCCACGAAGATTCTTCACCGAAGAGCCGCGCGGGAAAGACTGAAGAGGCTCAGGGGCACCACTCAAAGGCACCTGAATCTCGCAATAGCCCGCCCAATCCTCCATCTCCCAATCCCATGGCTGAACAATCCAGCGGGGGTCATCAGCATCATTCACCGCCAGCAGATGCACCGTACGGCGAGCGCTCGGACGGAGCCAAAGGGCAAACTCACCATCCTCACCGGGGCCAACGTACAGGTCAATGAGCTCAAATAGGCGCTCCACCACCTCATCGGTCTCATTGACCAGCGGAGGGATACCGGAGGCATCGGAAGGCTCCACATCCCCCAAATCCGCAATACGCAACGACGGGAGAGCAGGGAAGCCGTGCTCTTGCAAGAAAGCACGCACCGCGCCTTCTTCGGAGGCGTTGTAGAGAATGGAGCGGGTGAGGTTATCCAAAAGCTCACGGTCACCGACGTAGAAGCTATCCTCCAGCCACTGCTCAAAGCTCACCCCCTCATCCTCCAGCTCTTCCAACGCCGACACCATGCACCCGCCAAGATGCAGAGCCTCAGCGTCCGAAGCCGGGGCGGTACTCAACCCCAGGAAGCCATAATCAGCCTCCACGGGGTAGAGGCGAATACGGGAAGAAGCCATGATTAAATCCTTTCACGCTAGGCTCTTGGTCGATACCAAGAACCGGGACACTTGCCGTGTTGTGTTATGCCTTAATCATGCCACCTATTACAACCCAAAACTAATGAAGAACATATAATGTCCCAACCCACAATGAGCCACCAAAACAGCGAGCGCACCCCACCTTTTCGGTCAGGCGCGCTCGCTGGTTTTTCTTACATCAGAGGCTGCTACGCTGCTTCTTCTTGCTGGGTGATGGTATCCCCCCACCACAGCGTGAGGTCGGTGATTGCCGTTCGCAGGTGGACTAGGCGTTCACTTCCGGTGCTCTTGCCCGCCCCAATGAGGCAGATTAGGGCCTGCACCTGGTAGCCGTTATGGAAGGCGGCACTGTTCTTGTGGATGAGAGTACGGGCGATGCTGAGCCACTGGAGGCGAAGGGTACCGCGCACCACGTCACGATCGGTGTCTTTCTCCTCCTTGGGGCCGCGTGCTCCCTTGCGGGTTCGGGCAATTTTCTCGATGGCCTGCTTCAGGGCCTTAGGCGAGTTTGCCGGGGCATCCCAGACCATCTTGAACGCCAACCCAATATTTTTAGGCAATAGCTGCTGAATATCCTCACCAGTTGAGGCGGAGGGGTAGAAAGGTTCCTGATTCATGGTTGCTGTCCTTAGACGAGATGGGCGGTAGCGGCATAGATGTCCTGCATCCGGTGGTCATGCTCTGATTCATCGGCGGGTACCTCGCCGGTGATGAGGTAGAGCCCTCCGAAACCTCGCGCGGCGGCATAGAGGATACGGCGGGTATTATCCGCCCCGTGAAGACCAGCCAACGCCGAAATGGTCGCATCGTCCTGGAACGATGAGAGCGGGGCGAGGAAATTATCATCTACCCCGCATCCGTTACGGGTGAGGCGAAGATGCCCGGGGGTATCGAACTCGACAAGTGCACGGAAGATGTTCAACGCCCGTACTCTTCGGTGGTGACCTGCACGAAGTCCTCACCGGAGCCTGCCTCGACTTCTCGAACATAGGTGCTGAGCACCTGAAACACCGTGATGACCGATTCAGAGACGGCACATTGTAGGATGTCGTGATTGCTGGACATAGGAATGTTCCTTTCAAAATAGGGGGTCTGTTGCCTCGTTCATGGCATCACCTGAACCAGGACGGGGCAACCCGGGGGGGGGGTAGCGGTGACCACCCCCCCCGGGTTGCAGGCGGTGAGCGCCCGCTAATCGGCGTCGAAATCCTCAGTGTCGAAATCCATCTGGTTCACCAGCTCGCCATTCACGCGGATATACCAGGCGCCATCCACCTCGGCAGGGTTCTCGATGCCGAAATGGGAGCGGGCGAAGGGGTGAACGACCTGGGCAAGATATGCCTTCACACCTGGTGGGCAACATGCCGGGTGCTTCAAGCCCGCATCCTTGCCGTCATAGAACTTCTCACGCGGCATCTTCAGCGTCGGGAACGGGTAATCGTACATCCACGTTGAATCTTCATCGTCCAGAACTCGCATCACACAGCTCAGCTCCACCATCTCCGTGGACGAGTCGCTAGAGTCTTCATCGCTATCAACCGCAAACCATGCCGTCGCGCCGGGCATCGTATCCATGAGCTCATCAAAAGCGGCACGACACGCGGCACGGGTTTTGTCGGAATCAAGACCAGTCATCACAGCTCCCTCGGGCATATTCCGTCATCTCCTTAAGCCATGCGGTCGCAGACCTTCGCAACCAGCACATAGGAACCGTCAGGCAGGCGCCCGCTGGACGTGGTACCGTCGGCGTGCACCGCATCTCCACAGCTGAGCTCGGCATACTCGATGACGCGGTAGCAAGCGTTGTAACTGTTCTGCACCCTTGCCTCAAACAGAGACTCCAGTGCAAAAATGCCCTCCTGGCACACGTTACCCAGATCGCCATCATCATTAGAAAGTGAGTACCGCATCTCCCTACCGCCCTTCTTAAAGAGCTTCATATCATCGGGAGTAATACGAGCTAGGAACAGCTCAGGTGCATGATGAGCTCCAAGCAACAGGGCCGGGGGCTCATGGTATCCACCTTCCAAAGAGAGCATGGCCTTGAAGATGTCGCCGCTGCTGTAGTAACGGGTGCTCTTACCATCAACGGTCAGCTCAGCGGCAGGCTTACCCAAAGCCGCCAAATATGCAAGAGCGGTACTCTCCTCAGAGTGCTCATGAATGGTGGTGCCGTCATACAGGCAGGTAGCAGGCTTAGCGCTCATGACAGGTTCCTTTCAGTCAGAAATAAAGAAGAATCCAGGGCTTATCCCCGACTCCTTACCGTGCTGTTATGCCTCAATCATTCCACGAAAAAAAAGCCAATACGCACACACAACATGCAATGTCCCAGAACCAAACAAGAACACTGCGAGCGCCCCTCACCCGTAACTAGGTGAGGGGCGCTCGCAGTGTATTCAGTTCAGGGTTCGGGGTACAGCGTCTTGGCTACTAGTGGGTCTAATCCTGCGGGCTGTAAACAACGTACAGGAGGCGCTGACTTTTTCTAGGGCCATACTCATCACTCAGAGTCGAGACATGAAGGGAGCGATAATGCGGGGTTGGGACATCCTGAAAAATACCCTCATACCCATCCCACCACTGGCCAGAAGTCTTATGCAGAAACCGCATGAGAGATACTCTAAGTTCCACACCCTCCGACTGGGACCTGGGCATACGGAAACCACTCACGAAGGGGGAACCACTTTCAGACGTCTCACCACTGAGCATCACATACTTCAGAAGCGTCGGAAAGCCCTCAAGACTTTCAATCGTCGTGGAGTCTGACAGGGACAAGCGAACGGTGCGCGTTTTTACTTCTTCAGGGTGGTGCGTAAATACCCTCACATTCCAGATCTTCCTGAAATCATTAGGGAACGCTTCGGGTAGTACTTGTACGGTGTAAAAACCAGTCACAGGCAACAAATCCTCTCACACAAGGGGTCCTAAGTAACCGGTAGTTCCGATTACCTTTCCATGTTCTATGCCTCAATAATCCCACGATTAAGAAGGTGCACCCTATGAAATACATGTAATGTCCCAGAACCAAAAAAGCACCCACTACAGCCCACAAACACACAGCGAGCGCCCCCTGCAGCTTTATCTGTCGGGGCGCTCGCTGTGTATTCAGTTCAGGGTTCGGGGTGTCTGCTCAGAGAACGCGGCGTCTCCACACTGGGCCCTAAGCGTAGCTGTTGGAAGTCTTTTCAACCAGTACGTAGGAGCCGTCTGGTAGACCGCTTGGAGCCGTGGTGCCACCGAGCAGATAGGCGGTTCCGGCGGAGACATTAGCGCATTCGGTGATGCGGTAATGGCCCTTGTTTGAGGTGGCCATAACCTCTGCCGACAGGAGGGCATCTAAGGTTACGTCGAAGCGGTATTCCTGCATGACCTCACCGAAATTCATGCCTTCAGATGTGAGGCCGTGGAACATCTTCTGCCACGGTTCAGCCGGGGCAGTATCGGCAGGAACCAGCTTTGCCAGGAAAAGTTCAGGGCTGCGCGGCGCATCTCCCAGCAGGAGGAAGGGCGCGTCTTCCCCTTTGCCAGTTACCGAGAGCATGGCACGGAAAATAGTATCCCGGCACCGGTAGACTTCCCTTTCAAAAGCAACCCCCTCGTACTGTGCGATTGCCTGAAGATACTCGGAGGCGGTGGTACGCGAAACGTCCCTGGTGAGATTGAGGCTCGCATACAGGCGGCTAGGTGCACCCATGATTCTTTCCTTTCAAAATGGAGAGCTAGAGCAGCCGGGGAAATTCCCGGCATGCCATCTTCTATGACTCAATTATCCCCCAAAATACAAGCCAAAACTCATGCACAACATGGAATGTCCCAGAACCAAGCACTCCCCCGCTACAACCCCTAGCGGGCGCCCCCGGCAGCTCTCAACCACCAGGAGCGCTCGCTAGAGCATCCAGCCTCACTACTTCCTAACGACCCATACCGGGAATCAGCTGGCTAGGCAGTGAGGGGCTTAGACATAGCGGATTTCCCCCTCATAGACACTGGAGGGGTGATTAAGATTCAAACCGCACTCGGCGCCATTGCCGACATAACGCAGGTACGGGAGAACCATATGCTTAGCGCCATCAAGGGACAGCCCATCAAGGGCTTCTTCCAGCTCACGGGCACGCAGACCGGTCAGTCGATGCGTGATGCCTTCCGGGTCCCCATCCTCGGGCACCTTCAGGCAGTGAGGCTCCAAAGGCTCACCGAAAACCTCAGAGCGGACGATGCCATACTTCGCCCAGCCCTCGATATTCCAGTCCCACGGCTGAATCAGCCAGTACGGCAGATTGCGCTGGTCATCAACCGCAATGAACCGGCAGATAGCAGGGCGACGCGCCAGACGTACATAAGGGTTACCGCCCCAATCGTACAGGAGGGTGAGGTCAATGAGGCGGTCTACCTGGCGCAGATAAATCCGGCTGGTATTTGACAGGAACGGCACACCGGAGCTCTGCAAGAATTGCAGGTGGCGGTTCTCATCATGTCGGAGAACCGGCAGATAGAATCCGCGATCATTGAGCCAGTCATGTACATGCCTCTCGGTGCCATAACGATAAAGAATCGAATCCCGCAAATCGTTCAGGTACTTATTCGGGCTCTTGATGAACTCTTCCTTCACCCAGTCCTGAAAAGTGTGCCCTTCCTCCACGAACTTCTGCAAAGCACTGCATTCACAGCTGGCGATATGCATGGAGCTGGACGAACCATCAGCGCTGATACTCAGGGCGAGCATGTTGTACGAGTCGGTTGCCAAATACAGGTCAATGGGATTCGACATGGCAATAGATTCCTCTCACATAAGGGGTTGAGTCACCGGGGGTATCCCCCGTTCCTCATCATGTTCTATGCCTCAATCGTCCCATGAAACAAAAGCAAATACGCATACACAACATAGAATGTCCCACCCCACCAAAAACCAAAAAGGCGAGCACCCCCTCACCCGTAACTGGGTGAGGGGGCGCTCGCCGTGGTCCTGGTTCAGGGAGTCAAAAGCCTATGCTTCGTGGATCCTGAGAAAATCTTGCTCCGCTTTGATAAAGCGCCGCTTGGCCGCGTAGTTTTTCCACTTAGCGGCGATGCCGATTTCCAGGAGTTCGTTTGCAGTCTTGACGGCTTCCTCAGAGATCTTGACGGCCTTAGTGACTTCCTGTGCGGCCTCGCGCAGACCCTCGGTGTCACTAGAATCTTCCTTCAAGAATTGGCGGAATTTCTCGGTAGAATCGGCAGCTTTTCGAGCTACTGCCGCAACACGATTAATCACCGCAACGTATTCTTGCTTGATGTTCTCGTCAGCAGCCTTTCGGGCGATTTCAGAGGCGGTATCGGCGTGAAAATCAGCTTTGAAGATACCCATGATTTTAGTGGCGGGTTCGTACTCCTGCTGCCACAGAAGAAGTTCATTCCTTGCAGTTTCGAGGGTGGAAACTCGCGTAGATCCATCCTGGCAGGAGGCAAGGAGCAGGGCGGTCAGACACGCTACCTGATGAGGCGACATAAACTCCTCGGCATTACTGACAATGTGAGCAGCGAAAGCATTAAGAATTGCTACGTCTGCTTCGTCAGCAACTTCCGTAGAAGCGTCCATGTTTTCCTGGTCAATGCACTTGTCAATGAGGTCCAAATCAATATGCAGGTCCTCAGTCACACGTTCTTCGCTGTCGATAAACCAGATCCGGTGGAAGACCCAGCCAATGCTGCGGGGCATGTTCGGGTACGCAGTATGTTCGTGCCGCTGCTGGAAAGTTCCATTCTTGATATAGGGGTTGGTAGAGCGCATTTTCGTGCGTCCTTTCTCTAGGGGGATGCTGCAACGCTAGGGGGGCAAGGGCCTATGCTTCGTGGATCCTGAGAAAATCCTGCTCCGCTTCAAAAAAGTACCGCTCGACTAGGTATGATTTCCCTACAACGTTGTGGTTGACTTTCAGGAGATCTCTTGCGATATCGGCGGCTTTCTCAGAGATCTTGACGGCCTTGGTAACTTCCTGAGCAGCCTCACGCCGACTCTCAGCGTCACCGAAATCTTCCTCCACGAATCGGCGGAATTTCTCGGCAGAATCGGCAGCTTTCTGAGCTACCGCAGCAACACGATTAATCACCGCAATATACTCAGCCTTAAAATTCTCGTCAGCAGCCTTTCGGGCAATTTTAGAGGCGGTACGGGCCGCAAACTTGGCTTTGCGGATACCCTTCTGAATTTGAGCGGCAGGGTCATACTCCTGCTGCCACAGAACAAGCTCATTCTGCGCAGCTTCGAGAGTGGAAATTCGTGTAGGCCCATCCTGATATGAGGCGAGGATTAGGGCGGTCAGGCAAGCTACCTGGTGAGGTGACATGAACTCTTCGGCGTTACTGACAATTTGCACAAGGAAAGTGTTAAGAACTGCTACGTCTACCTCGTCAGCAACTTCCATAAAAGCAACCAGGTTTTCCGGATCAATGCACTCATCAATGATGTCATATGCAATATTCAGGTTCTCAGTCACGTGCTCTTCGCTGTTGATAAACCAGATCCGGTCGAAGAGGCGGCTGAAGCTGCGGGGCATGTTCGTGCGACCGGTAAGCTCGTGCCTCCGAATAAAGGAGGGGTGCTTGAAATGAGTGTCAGTGGAGCGCATTTTTGTGTGTCCTTTCTCTAGGGGGTGTGCTGCCACGCTTATGCGTGAATCCAGCTATTGACGCTTCATGGATCAGCAGTCAATATTTGCTATGTCTTCATCCTCCCACATGCAGTAATAACATGCCGGGTGGCTCGTCATACGGGATGATCTTCTTCGGTTCGGTTGCCATCGTCTGCCTTTCTAAGAAGTTAAGCTGCCAGGCAGGCGCTTCAGAGGTTCATCCCTGATGCTTCTAAACACCAAACACTGTTATGTGTTATGCCTTAATTGTCCCATGAATATAAAGAACTTGCGTGCTAGTTCGTCATCATGTCCCACATGACAATGTATAAAAAATGAGCACCCCCAAAACACCAGGGAACGCTCATTGAATATAGACGCTAACGGTCAGTCACCTAACCAATCAGCCCTCACTACGGTTGAGGAAGCTGCCGTACGGGTGGGACAAGAACCGGCGAGCAATCTGCTGCCACCGCACCCGCTCTGCTGCACTCAGTCCCCCCTGCTCCTCACGCCACATGAAAGACTCCAGTACCGACCACGTCGAAGATTCCCCACCAGCCACCGGCACAACACTCACCAGCTCCTCATCAGACAGACCGAAAGACTCACGAACATACAACGCAATATCCTCAGCACGATACGGCGGAGAAACCACCCTCACAGCAGCACCAGCCACCAGAGCAAAGAAAGGATCCGACTTACCACCCCCGCCTCTGCTCTCGGCGCTCGCGCCCACACCCAGAGCAGCCCAGGACACCAAACCCTCCAGAGTATCGACTGCCTCAGCGGTCACGACCCACTCCCCTGCCGCCGGGTCCCACACCTTCACCATTGCACGGTACAGGGCGGCACCCTCCAAACGTTCATTCATCGAAATCTCCTCTCTCACGCCAAAACCCACCCACTCCATCACGCGAGCGCACCCCCTGCAATGCTGCTGTACGGGGTGCGCTCGCTGTGGATATTGTGCCTGGTTTACCAGGGTTCGATGATTTCGGAGATGTCTTCTCGGGTGAGGTTCAGCTTCTGCAGCAGGCGGTCTTCTGCCTCAGTGTAGGGGGTTGCCTCATCATCAGGGTTCTCAGGTGAGGGGGTGAATCCCTCATCCCACGTGGTGCCGCTGATGGAGACTGCATCTTCGAGATTGATGTACTCCATGGTGGGCTCTGCATCTTCGCTCAGATCCTCCAGGTCATCGGTAGAGGTGAGGACCTGAAGCACTACTTCATAGCGAATCTCGGTGCCGCTGGTGTAGTCGTTTGAGTCAATCAGGTTCTCTTCCTGCGCCCACTTGAGGGCGAGGCTGCCACCTGCTTTGAGGTAGTTCTTGAGGGCGTCCTTTACCTCGTCCTCAGTGGTGCACTGCTGGAGAGCCTTAGCTGCGGTTGCAACATCATGGGTGGTCATTTTTTACTCCTAATCGGGTAATCATTTTCTGTTGTGCCTTAATAGTGCCACGGAAATACAGGTGAGCACAGTGTGTGTTCCAGTATGTCCCAGAGTCAAATGTGCGGGGGGTGGGGGCAAATCGCTTGCACATGACGGCACCCGCCATAGCACCCCCACACCCAATGAAGCCTACGACACCAAACTAGCCATCACTGCCAGAACGCCAAACCTTCACCACCGGACGAACCACCAAATCCGCCCCCTCTGGACCACGCACATACGGCATAATCCACTGCACCCGACGCAGCGACCGGCCCTTACCGTAAGCTACCCGCTTCCAATGCCCACGGGTAATAACTCGGTGCTTCAACGTCCACTTCTTTTCCCCAGGTTCATGCTCATCTGCAGCGCTATGATCAGGGATAGAGTTAGCCAGCAAATGAGCTCCAACCTGAACCGTGCGGACAGGGTACCCAGCCTTAATAATCTTCCTCTTCCCGTGCTTCCTCTTAGTCACCTCACCGACAGTCTCCGTTCCCACCCGAGCTACTGCTGAATCACCCATCAGCAGATACGTAGCACGCACAAGATTCTTCAGCTTCTTCTGCGTATTTAAATCCACATCAGCCAGCATGTAAAAGCTGCCAAACTCATAAATTGAGCTACCCTTCTTGTCTGGGGCCGCAATATTCAAAAGTACAAAATCACTCCCTGAAAACGGGGAAGTTTTGACATACCCAATAACCTCACAATGGTAATGCCGGCCCCCCGCAATATCTATTGGCAAGTAGAACCCAGTTCCCCGCTCAAAAATCACTACACCCATGGCAGGTATTTCCCGCTCACCCAGAGAAGCCTCAATAACCTCTTCAGGCACAGAACTCAGAGATTGCGCCGCCTCAACAGCGATAGCAGCCATCACATCCTCAACCCACAGCACCTCACTCATTCGAGCCTGAGCAACAGCATTACTCCTGCCAATACGCACAAAATCCTTAGCCCTAGAACCAAACTTCAGCGCTTGCTGAGGATCCTCTAGAACTATGCTGGATCCAGGAATCGGAGATTCAGAATCAGGCAAGAGGTTTTTGTCGAAATATGCACGCTCCACGTACTCCTCGAACTCATCCAGAAGTTGCGGTACATCCTTGATCGCAATGCGTGACTTATGCTCACTCATCGTTACACCTTTCGTCTAGAAGCTTGTCTGCCCTCATTGTGTCATGGCATTCTTCCAGCGCACCCTATATGGACCGGGTATGTCCCAAGAGTAAATACGAGAAGGAGAGGGGGGTACCCCCCCTCCCCTTGGAACCAATCTAAAAGCGGCGCAAATCAACACCGAATGCAGAACGAATCTCCATGATGTTATTCATCATTCCTCGCCAGTCAGAACTAGTCGAGGGAATAGTGACGCTTTTGCCCAGCCCCGGAGTTCCAGACTTCCAGATTTTGTGATGCCCCGTTCCAGATTTAGAAACTGCAAACCCAGCGCGCCGAGCACGGGCCAACAGATCATTAACATGTTGAGGCATCGAACCCACAGGGGTTCCCCCTGAGCTCTTCGATATAGTAGGTTGCCTCAAAATTTTATAATTCAAAGATTTTGAGGTCCCCACACTAACGATCCGATTTTTTCCCTCATGAACAAGCACATCAAAAAGACCGCGGTACAAGGTTCGCCCTTTTTCTGCAGGGAAGGCATCAGCATCTTCCATACTTGCAATCACATTTCCGGGAGTGACCTTGAGCTCCCTACACTGCCTCAACGCACGAGTGCTAACGTACCACCCATCAAGAGCATCTGCGCTCATGTCGATTCCAGCAGATAGAATCACCCGCTTCTTCAGGTTGGCTACCACAAACAGGCCACCTTCCCGATACGAATATATACCCTTTCCAAGGTCAAGGCATGATGCCGTCGGGGAGGCCAGGATTGCCTCAAATTTTTTATACTTCATACCATTTTGGGCTACTGCCTCCCTTGCAGGCTTAACCCAATGCCATTTACCCATAACGTCTCCTTTCTGTAACAGCTTTTCTTAGTGTGCCTATTTGACCGTAATTCTGTCACGGCCTCCTCAGTGTAATGAAAAAGCTGTGCACGAACCATCCATCATAAAAATCTCCTCCAATCACAAACCAAAACCCCACCCGCCTACCTGCGAGCGCAGCCTCCACATTCCCCACAACAGGGAAGAAAGAAAGTGATCGGCTCTGGTGGTCACCCCCTACTCAACATCTAATCCTCACCGGTAAACATCACGGAACCAGCAGGCAAACCAAACCGGCGCTCAAACTCAGCAGCGGCAATCTCAGCCAGCTCAGCCACACTATGCTGTGCTGAAACCTCCACGTCGAAAACCACCTCATCATCACCAGGCTGCATTAGCGGAGAGAAAAGACGCACACAGCTATCATCCACCCCCACAATACGGAGCACGAACTTCACCTGAAGCGCGCCAGTCGTCGCATGATAGCTAGGCTCACGAACCAGACGGTACGGCTGCCTCTGAGGCAACGATTCCAATTCCTCATCCAGCCCAGCGATCCGCAACGCAAAATTCTTACGTACTGCCGCAGGCATCACATGACAGTCGCTCTCCTGATTAGCAGCCAGCTCTTCCATACGGCTACTCAGCCATGCGCTCGCCTTGTGCAGAGTGACGGCAGAAACATCGAGAGTGATACGGGCATACTCGGTCACGGTCTCCTCGGTGTAGGGAATCGGGTTCCGGTGTACCACCAAGGCGGCTGAGTCCCAATCGTCCTCATCTTCGTCTACTGCATCGCCGTCGTAGACCGTCACAGCATCCGGATCAGAACCAGTCACCGGAGCCTCCGTGTACCAACGCCACAGAGCCTGAACCTGATCCTCAGATAGCTCCTTGCGGTCAGAGTCGTACACGAACCAGCCACCCAGCGCGTCCACCAGATTCTGAGACATCGGGGTTTTCAGATCAGGCTGACCAATCCAGGCAGCCAGCTCTTCAAGGGTCATCGGCTTATCAGTGGCCCAGCGCTCATCGTAGAAGGGGACGACCTCCAGGATGTACTGGTCATCGGTCACGACATCGTGACGGATGCTTTCGGCAATGTCGGTACGCATGCGCAAATCCTTCCGTGCAGGGTGGGGGTGAATACCTGCCCATGTTGTTAAATTACAACTTTTGTACTTGTGACAAATATATAGTTCCCCGGCATTCCAAGCAACCCGCCACGCCGTTTCTTATGGTGTGATATACTCAGGCTCGAAAGAAGCTCGCTTGCGAGGAGTCTTGAGAGGTCTGAGTATCTACCCCAACAAAACAAGTAATTACCGGCAGGCTCCAGATACCCCATCCCGGCGAGATTCCCCCAAGCCTCACCGATAGAACAGGCACCCATGAACACCCCAAACCCAGCCCCCAAACAGCACACCCTGCCACACCGCCTGCTCTCCAAGATCCCCGTCTCCATCCGCCTCCTCACCACCAGCACCGCCGGATCATTCCTCCTCGGAATTACCGGACTCTGGCACCAATGGATGCCCACCTACCTACTCCTCTGCCTCATCGGCCCCTCCCTGCTACCCTCCTCACAAGACAGTCTCACCCACAGGTGCAGGCGCGCGCTCGCCGCCACAGCCGGAGCAACCCTCGGATTGCTCTTGGTAAGCGATGCTCTGCAATCGTCAGGTGCGGCACCGACCGAAATACAGGAGGTTGGCCTCCGCATGGTGGTCTATCTGTTCGTGGGCACCTTTGCGTTTGACCGTCTTGTCGAGAGCAATAGCGAAGCGCTCGAAGATATGACGGAGTTAATAAAAAGCATCGGTATGCCCCTTCTGGGAGGATTCGCAGCCTTCTTGCTCGTACTAGATTTGAAGCAGGCCATAGAAGGGTTCCCCATTGCGCCGATTGTCGCCCTTGCGCTTGGAATGATGCTTTTCTACGGCGTCGGCAAGACTCAAACTGTTGCGCAGAACTACGCCCCGATCTTCGGCCCACTCCTTACGGTTGCAGCCTTCTTCAGCTGGAATGCCGCAATCAACGGCATCTTCATCGTCGGAATCCTCAGCCTCATCATCAACCTGCTGATCATCTACCATCGCCGCAAGAACGGCGTGACCGATACCGAAGGTCAGCTAGAGCCCACCCCCACCTTCTAACCCTCCCCCTGCGCCCCCGCTAAGCCCCACCTGGCGGGGGCGCTTTATACCCTCCACTCCCCTACTCTCCACCCGCCCCTGCGCTCGCCTTTCTGCTGCCTGTTTATCTACGCCAAGAATCCAACAAGTCGGAAACTTGGAAAGTTGGCATGTCGGAAAGTTGGAAAGTTGGCTTATCGGGATTCCAATATGGCGGGAAAGTGGCAAGTCGACATGCCGCCAAGTCGGCAACCTGGCAGCCCTAAAAACGCACCCCCAAATCTCCTAAATCCAATGAGTTTATCCTTGTCAAGCTAGATATACTTCAAAACTTCACACAACAAAGAATGTGTGAAAAGTTATGCTTCAAAAAATGACGAACCACGTAGACACTCCCACTAAAAACCCGCTACACTAGAGACAGGTAGCAGTGCTAAAGCCTCTTGCCTCCCCCCGTAATGCAGCGTCCTATCAACCACGCATTACCCCCTTCCCCGGCTGCTACAGCCCGGGCTTTCTTTGAGGCATGATCTTTAGTGTGCGGTGAATTCTTCGCCTAACCCCCTATTTCTCCCGGTGCCACCCTTTGCCGGAAGACCCGGGAGACTTTCATTGAGGCGTGTTCTATAACAGCAATAAGAGCTCACGGCTACCCCTTTTCTCCCGCCCCAACCTCGGGGCGGGAGACTTTCATTGAGCAAGCCCTGATGCCCCCTCTCGGAGACACGCATCAGGGCTTCGCTGTACCCCCTCACCCCCCAGCAGCAGCCACAACACCAAAGAACCAAGAAACCGACATGCCAAGAAGTCGGAAACCTGGAAAGTTGGAAAGCCAAGAAGCCAGCCACACAAGCGGTCAGTATCGGGGGTGGAATTAGGATTCTTTTCAGGAGTCCTGGTATACTAGTCTTATTAGGTTATGTCTGCGGCAACAGGCATAAACTGTCGCTTGATGCGGTAAATACTTATTGAACAAAACCCTCCCGTTTCCTGGACGTTATTTTTGACGTCCAAGAAACGGGAGGTTTTTTATAAGCAGTAAAGACACCCTCACGCCAAAAAACAAGCCCCCACTAACCCTCGGTAGACACTCGGAATGACGAATACACCCGCTGAGGCTCAGCCGCCCTCACCACTGCAGGATGAGACCACAAATCCCCCGCGCCCTTCACTCCCACCTCCCCAAGCACCCGCTGCTACTTCCGCTACCTAATCCACCCCGCCAGCTTTCCAACTTCCCAAGAAGCCGGAAAGTTGAAAAGCCAACATGTCGAAAAGTTGGCAAGTTGGCACCCACCACCCAGGCGGGAGAGCAGAACCCGTAACGCTGCCACCCCCCCTGCGCTACCTGCTGCGCTCGCCTGCACTCTGCAATGACTGCACAATGCAAGCACTGCACTCTGCAATCACCCCGCCTGCTGTACCCCGTCCCACCCGCGCTCGCCCCCTCCACCCTGTACCCGATCTCACCCACCTACGCGCCCGCCCTCTCCTTGATCCGCCCCTGCATCTACCCGCCAACTCTCCAACTTCCCGACAAGCTGACAAATCGGAAAGCTGGAAAGTTGGAAAGTCGGCAACCCAATAAGCCAGCAATGGTAAGCGGGAACCAACCCCTGGTTCTTTCATTCGGCGCATAACACTGACCATGAGAAATCCAACCCGCCAAAACCTTTTGCTTACTCTTGCGCACCCCACCCTGCAGCACCTCTGCCTCTCTTGCCCGCACGCTCGCACCCGCCCACCTGGCGCTCGCCTCTGCCGTAACGTTCACAGTTGATCACACCTCCTTCCTCTCACCCTGCTGCACCGCTTCCTCCCCCCTTTCTCTGTGCCCGCCCCTGCCCGCCTAACGCGGCTACCCCCCTGCACTCGCATCCTGCACCATCAACCCGTGCCGGCTGCCTCTTCTCTCCTAATCCGCCGGTAGACCAGACCCAGCAGCGCACCACCTACCAATCTCACCCGTACCCCCCCGTTCGCTGGTAGAAGTGATAGCACTCTGCAATGACTGCATAATGCAATCACTGCACTCTGCTATCACCCCTGCCCATCTGCCGTTCCTTGCGCGCTCGCCTCCTTGGTCCCCCCTCCTGCATCTACCCTGTACCCGCCCCAGCACCACTCCGCCAATTCTCCAACTCTCCGACTTTCCAACAAGTCGAAAAGTCGAAAAGCCAACAAACCGGAAAGTTGGCAAGTTGGCACCCACTACCGGGCGGGGGAGCACCACCCCGCCTAACGCGGCCAAGACGTCCCACCTTCCGCCCCTGCGCCCGCTATCGTTCACACTTCATCACGCCCTACCTGCACCTCTTCCTTAAGTCGTGTTGCTCTTGAATAACTCTTTACAAATATGTAAACTGTAAATACTTGAAGGAAAGAAGGAGGAGAATCGCATGACCGAGAACCAGTCTCTGACGGCCGCCGAAGCCGCAAAACTGCTCGGCATTAGCCGCCAGCGTTTCTACCAGCTGCTCAATACGTACCCTTTGGTCGCTGAAGAATCAGCTGCAGATAATGCCCGCCGCACCTGGAACAAGCAAGCTCTTATTGCATGGCGTTCCGCACAGCTCGCCCCAGGTGCACCCACAAAGGAAGAGAAGAAGCTCCCTCCCCAAGAGCGCCTTGGAATTGGCACATCAACCCGCTACAGCTGGTACCGTAACTACGTAGCCCGCGGAGCCTACATCCTTGCCAACTACCCTTCCAAGACCCCCTCTGAGGAGTGGGGCGCCAAGGCCCGCCGATGGATCAGCGAATATGGTGCCGAAGCGCGCCAGGAAGATCTGGAAGGCGTATGGGATGTCGGCTACATGTGGGGCGGATGGAGCCATTCAGCTCTACTAGGCGGAGCCCGAGACAGGTCTGTCTTTCGGAAAATTGGAGAGCGCGCTCTATATCATTACCACGCCGAACTCGATGTAGAGACCAGCCTCATAAAGGCTCTGTTTGACTTGTACAACGATGTCAAAATCAACTCCTGGATATATGGATTTCCGATGACGAAGACCCTGGAACATATCCACAAGGTGCTTGATATTTACAGCCTCAAAGACGATAAGAACGCGGTAGCACGCATCGACGAATGCATCACCGACACTATCCATAGTGTGCTGTTCGACCGCGCCTACAGGCATCCTGATTCTCAGGAAGTGGAGATTTTACGAATCTTCCTCCAAGATCTTAAAAAGGTCCGGGAATCGAATAACGAACAGGTGAACCTTGGTAATTCTCCTTCGTCCGATAAGCTCGAATCATTCCGCCTACGTCTGGCCAAGAACGGTGTAGGTATCACCCTGCGACTCTTGGCTAATAAGATGCAGCGTCAGTCATATCCGGAGCTCCTTGAAGCAATGGATCAGATTGCATGCAGCAGGGTGTTCTCCGTGATCCTCAATGAGGAAGACTTCTTGACGATTGATGAGGACGGAATGAATCAGATGGTGACCAAAGCCGTCCTGGAAGCTCTCTCAAGTCGAGCTGAGGACCTTGGGTACAAGCTTGTATTCTCGCCTGTAGCTCGCGACGACAGTGTGCATAGTGAGTGTGTGAAAACGTACTCCGATATGTACAGCTGCTTTGTTGAGAAGCTTCAATAGAATGAGACATGGGGTCTGAGCCTTAAGGCTTAGACCCCATGCTTCGTGCCATAGAGCAGCCCCTTCCCGTCTCCTCCTTCCTGCACCCGCGCTCGCCTGCACTCTGCGATGACTGCATAATGCAATCACTGCAAACTGCTATCACCCTTGCCCCCCACCACCCGCCCCGTGTTTCCTGGCTTGCGACCCCCCCCACCGGCACACCGTCTACACCAACCACCCCCGCGCGCTCGCACTTCTTCTCTCTTACCCGTCGGGTAAACCCGCACCCACCACCACGCCCCGCACCCTGCATCCCTGCCGCGCTCGCGCCCGCCGCATCCTCTTCCCCTTACCCCGCCGGTAGACCTAACGCGGCCAAGACGTCCCACCCTCACTTACCCCGCCGGGCAAACCGTCCGCCTGCCCCTTCCTCTTCATCTCTGCACCCACCCTGTATCCGTTGCGCTCGCCCGCAACCGCACCCGCACCCGCACCCCGCCAACTCTCCAAGTCTCCAACTTCCCGACAAGTCGAAAAGCCGACAAGTTGGCAAGTTGGCAAGTTGGCAAGTTGGCAAACACTGCCACCTTCCCCTGCACCACCAACCCGTGCCGGCTGCCCCTCTTTTCTCTCTTACCCCGCCGGTAAACCAATGCCCGCCCGCCCCGCGCTCGCTCACCTATACCCTGCAGCTCTCCTTCTTCGCCCCGCGCTCGCCTTACCCGGGGGTAAACCAAAAACTCACCCCCGGCGCTCGCCTCCTAAACTCACCCCGCCCCCTTTCCATCCCCTCGCACCCCACCCAGTACTGGAGACCACCGCGTAACGCGGCTAAACCCCCCACTGCAGCCCCCCGCTTCCTGCCCTGCGCCCGCCCCCTCCCCTCTGCTACCCAGCCCTGGCACCACCACGCCCCCTGTACCCGCCCGCCGCTACCGTATCGTTCCAGCTCATCCCACCTAGCACCAGCAGCAGGGGAGCACCCCCGTAGCGCGGCCAAGACGTCCCACCGCTGCTCCACCT
>ERZ1674088.9-NODE-9-length-38815-cov-20.391357_pt1 | contig 38815 bp, 31 predicted proteins | sample MGYA00581117_ERZ1674088 | MGnify/ENA primary metagenome ERZ1674088 (study PRJEB41354, sample SAMEA4873335) | human saliva metagenome | biome: human-associated habitat [ENVO:00009003]; feature: mouth environment [ENVO:08000002]; material: saliva material... | reverse complement strand
GAAAGAATGTATAGTACACAAAGTTACGAATAAATCGGCTCTCTGTCTCGCCTTTGACAGCCCCCTCATCCCCCCCCTAAGCCAAGAGATTTCTCTATGAGTCTATCGTACCCCTCGCATAAGGGAGTGCTACCGACCTATATTGATCGGTGGGCGAACCTATATAGATCATCACACGGACCAGTATAGGCCACGACGTCGATCTATATAGGTCGGAGCAGTGACTCATATTAGGTTGTTGCTCCGCGTAGGGATAAAAGTTGTGGACGAGTGGCTGATAAGTTTGGACTACGTACGTGGCTCTAAAATCTACGTACGTGGATATTTGGATTTACGTGTCTGGTCTTTAAGACTACGTGCGTAGATAGAAGAATATCACTACGTGAAGACGCTTTTTTCTTCACGAGAAGGACACTTTTCCCTCCGCTGGATAAGAGGAATACGCGCGATAAGGCGAAGGGCTTGTATATCACTTCGGAGAGGTATATCGGGGAACTGGGCGTGCGATGCCTTAGCACTCTAAATAGAGGACAGGACTCGCTGCAACAGGCTCATATAGGTCAGCAGACCTTGCCGAAGAGGCTCTAACGACAAGGCGCTCGATAGGATAAGCATCTATATAATAATAATGTACTATCTTCGCAGGGTGAGCCTTGGCACCAACATACGCACTTGCCCTCAGGCTCCCCTCATACAGCTCAACTGAATCCACAATTTATAATGCCTATGGAGCGAATCCTACTCACTATCCTTTACGCCTTCCTCGCTTGGCTACTCTATTATGCAGAGTCCGCTGGTGACAACTGGAAGGATCGTCTTCCCAGTCTCTTCCTCTTCATACTCCTCGTCGGAGCTATCCCCGAAGGGGTACGCCTCACGCGTCGCCTCCTCCATCGCTTGCGTAGAGACTGGCACAGCCATCGTAGCATGCAGCACTAAGCCGTAGCTCAGAGATAGCAACGCTCTAAGAGCAGTGAGCCCCGCAATGCGACCGCATTGTGGGGCTCATACCTATATATATTATGGAGAGATTCGCTGTACCTTTGCGGGGCAAAAGAAGCCCTTAGCTCCCCAAGCAAGAACTCGGCATATCGGCCTTCCCCTACATTATTATATATACCCCTCTCGTCATGAGTGCAAGTGATACCCTCGACCTACCCTACCTCAGTGAGCTCAACGAAGCCCAGCGTGCCGCCGTCGTCTACAACGATGGCCCTGCACTGGTCATCGCTGGCGCAGGTAGCGGCAAGACCCGCGTCCTCGTCTACAAGCTCCTCTACCTCTTAGATTCAGGCTATCACCCCGCAGGTCTCATGGCACTGACCTTCACCAACAAGGCTGCCCGTGAGATGCAGGCGCGTATCTCCCGCCACGTCGGCTCGGTAGCTCGGCAGATCCACATGGGCACCTTCCACTCGATCTTTGGGAAGATCCTCCGCCAGCATGCTCCCCTACTCGGCTACACCTCGGACTACTCGATCTACAACACCTCCGACAGCCGTAGCCGGATCAAGGCCATCATCAAGCAGCTCGGTCTCGACGACAAGGTCTACAAGCCCAATGTCGTGCACAACCGCATCTCCTCGGCGAAGAACCGTCTCATCACCGCCAGCGCCTACGCCTCCTACACTGACTTCCTCAAGTACGACGCGAAGAGTGGCCTGCCGAAGCTCTACGAGATCTACCAGCACTACGAGGCTGAGCTCAAGCGCTCCAATGCGATGGACTTCGATGACCTCCTGCTGCAGATCAATATCCTCTTCCGCCAGCACCCCGATGTGCTGAAGCTCTGGCAGGACCGCATCGATTACCTCCTCATCGACGAGTATCAGGATACCAACTTCGCCCAGTACATGATCGCACGCCAGCTGATGCAGGACAAGGGGGCTATCTTCGTCGTCGGCGATGATGCCCAGAGTATCTACTCCTTCCGCGGGGCGAACTTGGACAATATCCTCAGCTTCGAGAAGACCTTCCCCAACGCCCGCACCTTCAAGCTCGAGCGCAACTACCGCTCCACGCAGACCATCGTCAAGGCTGCGGGGCAGATCATCGCGAACAACGAGTACCAGATCCCCAAGGATGTCTTCTCGGAGGAGTCTATCGGTGAGCCTATCACTGTACATGAGGCGCTCACGGGTGACCTCGAAGCTCTCTGGGTCTCCGACGAAGTGCAGCGTCTTCATCGTGATGGCAATCCCTACAGCTCGATAGCCATCCTCTACCGCACCAATGCGCAGAGCCGTACCCTCGAGCAGGTCTTCCGCCGTGTAGGGCTCCCCTTCCGTATCTATGGCGGACGCTCATTCTTTGACCACAAGGAGATTATGGACGTCGTCGCCTACTTCCGCGTCTTGGTCAATGAGCTGGATGAAGAGGCTCTCCTGCGTATCATCAACTATCCCAAGCGAAGCATCGGCGACACGACAGTACAGCGTGTGCGTCAGGCCGCCTCACAGCAAGGTCTGCCGATGATGCAGATCCTCCGTGACCCTCTCGCCTATGGTGTCGAGGTCAATAAGCCCACCGCTGCCCGACTACAAGCCTTCGCTGCCCTTCTCGATGACCTGCGCGCCTACAACCAGCAGGAGGATGACCTCTATGCGATCGCTGAGCGCGTGATCAATGAGACGGGTATCCTCACCGATCTCAAGAGCGACACCACCAGCGAAGGCAAGGGGCGCGTGGAGAACATCCAGGAGCTACTCGGTGGTATCGACGAATACATCCACGCCGCTCTCGAGGCCGATCAGACGCCCTCACTCGGTGTCTACCTCAGCGAGATCGCGCTGATGACCGACCAAGACAAGACGGGCGACGAGGAAGACTGCATCACGCTGATGACCGTCCACTCGGCAAAGGGACTGGAGTTCCCTCACGTATTTATCGTAGGGCTGGAGGAAGATCTCTTCCCCTCGATGATGAGCAATACGGGGAAGGAACTAGAGGAAGAGCGTCGACTCTTCTACGTCGCCCTGACGCGTGCTGAAAAGACGTGTCATATCGGCTATGCGAGAGAGCGCTTCCGCAATGGGCGCACGGAGTTCAGCCGTCCCAGCCGCTTCGTCCGTGAGCTCCCCAAGGAATTAGTGACCTTCGACTCGGGATTAAGCAGTCACGCCTCGCCCTGGGACCGTCCCAAGGCAGTACGTCCCGTAGGTGGTGACCTCCCGACGGACTTTTCCGACCGCCCCGTCTTCCGTTCGGCGCCCCCTGCTCCTTCGCGCCGTGTACTCATCGAGCGCAGAGAGGCGAGCGACACGCCCGAGGAGAAGCACAAGCGTATCGGTGCTCTCGCTGTCGGCGGACGTGTCGTGCACAAGCGCTTCGGTGCGGGTGTCATCGACGAACTCGAAGGGCGTGGCGACAATGCCAAGGCTACCGTCACCTTCGACACGGGCGAGACGAAGAAGCTCCTCCTACGCTTCGCCCAGCTCGAGGTCCTTTAGCGCAAGCTACACATTATTATATGGATGCGCAGGGCGGTCAATTGACCGCCCTGCGCATTACTTTTCCTCTCACAGGAAAGCTATACCTTTGCTACTGCCTCACGGGAGGGAGCTACCAGCATGTGAAAGCGTGCACTCCTACCCCCAGCAGGCGCAAAACCTATTTATACAAACCAAAACCTGTACATCATGAAGCGATTTATCTGCCTCATGGCGCTGGCGTTACCTATGACGCTGGCAGGCCAAACTACAGACACTGCCGACTCAGCTCAGGTCATCGGCGAAGTCGTAGTACGTGGTGCCCGTGTCATGGCACCGAGTACAGTCGTCAAGATCCCCGCTCCACGCCGTGAGATCCCCCTGACGACGAATATCCTTCCTCTTGAGAAGATCCGCCTCTTAGGCTACACCGATCCTGCACAAGCGATGCAGACCGTCCCAGGTGTAGGGGCATTCAAGGACTATGGTGGCTTCCATATGTTCTTCCTCCGAGGCTTCTACGAGTCCGTCGTCCTCAACGATGGGATGCGCGATGAGCGTCATGCACTCTGGCAATCAGCACCACTCACGGGGATGGCAGCGGTGGACCACATCGAAGTACTCAAGGGAGCTGCCTCGATGAGCGTAGGTCACTCCGCTCTCGGCGGTGTCATCAACATCATCAACAAGCAGCCTAAGGCACATCCTGCCTTCGACGCAAGCTATACCATCGGCTCGTACGGCACGCATCGTATCACTGCTGGTGGGACAAGTGCGATCTCAAGCAAGGCCAATGCACGTGCCGACGTGGAGTATTCGACCAGTGATGGCTGGCGAGGTAACTACACGAAGATCGCCAATGCGCATGCAGCCGTAGACATTAAGCTTTCACCCAAGCACAAGCTTGGCTTCGCAGCGATCATCAGCCACGACCAGTTCCGTGGTGATTATGGTCAGCCTCACCTCAAGTGGGATGTCTACGATAGCACGACCGATGAGCTGGCTTACAAGCGAGGTACCTTCCCCAGCAGCGAACCTGCCTCGAGAGCTTACACCGACCCCAATGAGTTCCTGACGAATAAGACGGTCAAGTTCCACGCCAAGTACAACTACGCGATCGACGAGCGCTGGAGACTCTCCGAGCACGCTTTCTTCGCTTACGATAGCCTCAACTACTACTCCACCGACGGGCTGAACTATCTCACGGGAGCAAAAGCCACCGGTGCTAAGCACTACTACCTCGACGGCACGACGAAGGTACCTGTACTCATCGACCGCGTAGAGCGTGATGGCTTCGGCTTTGCCTATGGGACGCTGACGGCACAGAATCAGATCGAGCTGACGGGACGTCTACGTTGGGGCAATACCAGCCACGCGATCCTCGCTGCTCACAACTTCTCCTACATGGATCTTCGTCGCTCTGACCGCGCACTCTATACCGGTGCTGGCGTCGGATCTATCGTGACGCTGAAGGATCCTATCCTCGATCAGGGCCCGATCTATATGAAGTACCGCCGCATGCAGGTCTTCAAGGACCTGGTCAATGGGGTATCTCTGCAGGACTTCATGACGTGGCAGAATCTGCGACTCCTTGCTGGGGTACGTATGGACTTCTTCCGTCGTGACTTCGGCATCTACAATACGGATGATCGCAAGCTCCTCGACCGCACCACCGACCAGATACTTACGAATGCCGCACTGACCTATCGCCTCGGCGCTGTGTACAACATCACGCCGAGCTTCAACATCTACGGCTCCGTATCCTCCTTCTTCAAGCCCCAGCGCATCACCCTCTCACCCGAGGTAGTCTATATGGCTGCTGACGGGCATGAGATGAGTGCCGAAGAGCTCAAGAGCTTCAAGCCGCTGACGGGTCGCCAGTGGGAAGCGGGTCTGCATCTGGATCTCGGCGACCAACTCTCACTCCACGCCGCAGCCTACCATATCACGCTGAATAATATGGTCCGCACCAACCTCGGTGTAGCTGCCGACGGCCGCAAGATCGGTGGCCCTATCGGGAAGTCCATCAGTAAGGGTGTCGAGCTGGAGATGAATTACGCGCCCTCTTCTGCCTTTGACTTCAACCTCGGCTATTCGCTCACCGACGCACGTATCGCCGAATACACGTCGAGCAACTTCACGCAAAACGTCTCCGCGGGCAATCGCCTCAAGCGCGTTCCTCGTGATAAGGTCTCCGCTTGGGCCTTCTACAACGCTCCTTTCAGTAGCGAGACCGTCCTGAGACTGGGCTTCGGTGCGATCCACACGGGCAGCTTCTACTCCGACGAGACCAATATCTATAAGATCGATCCCAGTACGATCTTCAACACCGTCGTAAGCTTCTCGCCCATGAAGGCGCTGAGCCTGCAGCTGAATGTCAACAATCTCTTCGACACCGTCTACTACAGTACGACGATCAACAGCACGCAGTTCATCCCCGCCGAAGGGCGCAACGTCCAGTTCACCGCTTCACTTCACATCTAATTCGCCGCCATCGCTCGGCTGAAAAAGCCCTTTTCCTTCCCCTTCCTTCGCCTAAAAGCGGAGGGAGGGGAAGGCTTTTTCTCTCGGGTCAGAAGGCAATTCGGGAGGCCTCTACAAAGCCTGTCCACACAGGCTATTCGGAGGGGCTGGAAAAAGTAGAGGTATTTTCAATCAAAAGTAGAGGTATTTTCGACTGAAAGTAGAGGTGTTTTTATTCGGAAGTAGAGGTACTTTTCTAGAGAAGTAGAGGTACTTCGTCCAGGAAGTAGAATTACATTGCCCGAGAAGTAGAGGTATTTCTACCGCAAAGTCATATCACTTCCAGTAGCTTCGTCAGGTAGCTTCGGCGGGATCTCCCTACGGGAGGCTGCAGAATCAACCAGAGGAATTATCTTTGTGAGAGAAACATCTACCTCATACACTATGCCTACCGCTCCGACAACGAAGAAGCAGCTCCTGCTCGATGCCTTTCTCATCGTCTTCGGTTCATTCATTTTAGCCATTGGCTACAGTCTTTTCCTCGCCCCAGCCCATATTAGCCCGGGCGGCGTCTATGGTTTGGCGCTCGTCATCCGCGAGGTCGCTCGCAGCCTCTTTGAGCTGGAATTGGGCCTTGGTACCATTGCACTCGTCTTCAACATCCCACTCTTCCTCTTGGCGATGAAGGGTCTTGGGAAGGTCACCGCAGTCAAGACCGTCGTGACCTTCGTCCTCGTCGCCCTCTTTTCTGACCTCATCGAGACGTGGTCAGGGGGTCGCCCACTCGTCGAAGAGTCTATTCTCTGTAGCTTCTACGGCGGGGCCCTGCTCGGAGTAAGTGTATGGATGATCTTCACTGCACAAAGTACCTGTGCAGGTACCGATACCTTGGCGCGCGTACTATCTCGTGCGTTCAACACGAAGGTCAGCACCCTGATCATGCTCATCGACTCGCTGATCGTCCTCTTGGGGCTGTGGGTCTTCCAAGACTGGCGTGTCCCCCTCTATTCGTGGATCGCTATCTTCGTCTACAGCAAGGTTGTCGACGCACTCCAGCCTCAGAATCCCCACAAGTCGGTCTTCATCATCTCCGACAAGACGCAGGAGCTTCGTGAGGTACTCATCGGACAAGTCGGCGTGCGTGGCACCTTCCTCCACGGCCAAGGGATGTACTCGGGCACGCCCCGTGAGGTGCTCTTCATCATCATCGAGCGCAAACACTTCGCTATGCTCAAGAAGCTCGTCAAGGATCTTGACCCCAAGGCCTTCATCACCACAGCTGATGCGTCCAACGACAGCATGCCACTCCTACCCTAATCTCACACATCACACACTCCATGCGACAGCTTTTCCGCCCCTTACTTGCGCTCTTCTGTGCCCTTAGCCTAAGCTCTATCGTCAGCGCACAGAGCGAGCAGCGCCCCCAGATCCTCGTAGAGACGACGAAGGGGAACTTCATCATCGAGCTCTTCAACGAGACGCCCGTCCACCGTGACAACTATCTCAAGCTCGTCAGACAACATGCCTTTGACGGCGTACAGTTCCACCGCGTCATCAAGGACTTCATGATCCAGGCTGGGAACTTAAAGACCCGCGGTCTCTCCCGCGAGAAGTCTCTCCCCGGCGACTCCGACGAAGCGACGATAAAGGCAGAGATCATGCCCGAGAAGTTCGTCCACGTCCGTGGCTATATCGGTGCTGCCCGCGAGGGAGATGACACCAACCCCGAGAAGAAATCATCCTTCAGCCAGTTCTATATCGTCACGGGCAAGTACTATACCGATATGGATCTGGACGAGATGGAAGCTGGTCGCTCGTGGAAGTACACGCCCGAGCAACGCGAAGCCTACAAGCTCCAGGGCGGTGCAGCACACCTGGATGGCGGATATACCGTCTTTGGTCGCCTGCTCGATGGCTGGGGTACTGTCGATAAGATCCAGCGCGTCGAGACGGATGACAACAACCGTCCGCTGAAAAACGTCATCATCAAGCGCATGCGCCTCTACACCCCGAAGAAGTAGCCTGCACTCCCTACCAAATACAAGCCGACGCCCCGCACCAACTACTTGATGCGGGGCGTCGGCTTATCTATTCATTCCGCTCCAAGACAAAGTACCGAGAGCCGTGGCTGTATGCGTACTTATTCGTATATTTGACCACGTTAAAGCTTCAATTGAGTGGCTTTCACAGCCAACTAACTACAAACTAACGATGCAGCAGAATAAAGCCGGACTCTCCCAAGAGGCCTTCCGTGGGGTCGTAGACGGTAAAGCCGTCCAGCTCTACACTCTGATTAATAAGGCAGGAGCCGAAGCGCACTTCATAAACCAAGGTGCTAAGCTCGTCTCTCTCGTAGTCCCCAGCCGCACAGGTTATACAGACGTCATCCTTGGGCACGACAGTCTCGACGAATATATCCACAGTGAAGAAGCCTACTTCGGTGCTATCTGCGGGCGCTATGCGAATCGTATCGCCCGAGGTCACTTCACCATCGATGGCACGAGCTATGAGCTCCCCATCAATAATGGTCCGAACAGCCTGCACGGTGGACTCAAGGGCTTCAATGCCGTCATCTGGGATGGCGAAGAGCTGGCTCCTAACAAGGTTGCCTTCACCTACACCTCCCCCGACGGCGAAGAAGGTTACCCCGGCGAACTCACTGTACGTGTCGTCTACACGCTCACCGATGAAGGCGAGCTCTGCATCGAATACGAGGCTAAGACTACGCGTCCTACGGTAGTGAACCTCACCAATCACGCCTACTTCAACCTCTCAGGCGAAGGCGATCCTTCGGTACATGACCACACCTTAGAGATCTTCGCCAAGGAATACCTCCCCACCGACGAGACGGCTATCCCCTATGGCGCTCCCGCAGCAGTAGCAGGTACGCCCATGGACTTCTCTACACCTCACCTCATCGGCGAGCGTATCGACACGGATACCGACCAACTTCGCTGGGCACGTGGCTATGACCACACTTATCTATTGGACAAGGAGCTGGGCAAGCTCGCTATTGCCTCGCGCTGCTCTTCCCCCAAGACGGGTATCGTCATGGAGGTCTACACCGACCAGCCAGGGGTACAGCTCTACACGGGCAACTGGATGAGCGGCAACCTCCGTGGGAAACACGATCACCGCTACCCTGCACGTGCCGCACTCTGCTTAGAGACACAGCACTATCCCGACAGCCCCAACAAGCCCGAATATCCTTCGACGCGTCTGAATCCCGGAGAGACCTTCCGCTCGACGACGATCTTCCGATTCACGCTCGAAGCTTAGCCAGCTAACAAACAAAATCCATTCACATAAACAGTAAGCAATGACACAACAGAAACAGACTCAGAGCTATCTGGTGCCGTTCATCATCATGGTCGTGCTCATGGCCCTTGTAGGTCTGATCACGAACCTGAACGGGCAGTTCCAAGCACCTATGCAGGCCGCTTTCCTGCAGAAATCGGGCTCGCTCACCAATGCGCTCACCACGCTGATCACCTTCGCTTTCTTCCTCGGCTACCTCGCTATGGGTATCCCCAGCGCCAAGTGCATCGAGAAGAAGGGCTATAAGAACACCCTCATCACGGGTCTCTTTGGGCTGATCGCTGCCTTCGGACTGTATGAGCTCTCAGCCTATGTCTTCGAGTCAGTAGACCTCGTAAAGTTCCAGGCTGCTACCGATCCTAACGTCGTCATCATCCCCGTAGCCTACTACATCTTCCTTCTGGCTGGCTTCGTAGCAGGCTCTGCTATGACCTTCCTGCAGGCAGTACTGAACCCCTACATCGTCGCTTGTGACGTGAAGGGTACTACGGGTGTCACGCGTCAGTCTATCGCTGGTACGGCCAACTCTACGATGGCTACCATCGCTCCTATCCTCGTGGCTTCGGTCATCTTCGCAGGTAAGAGCGGTCTGGACATCGCACTGAGCTCGCTCTACATCCCCTTCCTCGTACTCATCGTCCTCGTCGGTGGTCTTATCGCAGCGCTCTCTAAGCTCCACCTCCCCGCGATCGCAAGCACGGAGAAGAAGGAAGGCGAAGTCCTCGAAAAGAGCGTATGGAGCTTCTCGCACCTCACCCTCGGTGTCGTCGCTATCTTCATGTATGTCGGTGTCGAAGTCTGTATCGGGAACAATATCAACCTCTATGGTAAGAGCCTCAACTTCGAGCCTTCGGATGCAGCTCTTCTGGCTACCATCTACTGGGGTCTGATGCTCGTCGGTCGTCTCTGTGGTAGCTTCCTCAGCAGCATCAGCGCCAGCAAGCAGCTCCTCATCACCTCTCTGGGTGCAGGTCTCCTCGTCCTCGTCGGTATGATCCTGAACAATCCTTACCTCCTCGCTGGTGCTGGTCTCTTCCACTCCGTCATGTGGGGGGCTATCTTCTCACTGGCTATCGACAAGCTCGGTAAGTACACGTCCGCTGGCTCGGGTGCCCTGATGATGGGTATCGTCGGTGGGGCTATCCTGCCCCTTGTACAAGGCTTCCTCGCAGACAGCCTCGGCGGTTGGCAGTTCACCTGGATCATCGTCCTCATCGGTGAAGCTTACCTCCTCTACTACGCTCTCGTAGGTCACAAGGTTCGCCAGCTCCCTTAGTCCTCTAAGGACAATCCCATCAGTCCCCCTCCCGCACCCCATCGGTGCGTCAGGGGGACTGCTATCATACCACGTTTACTCACCCCTATCAAGCCCATCACTCAGATGAATACACAAGCTATCCGCGACAAGTTCGCATCTCTCTACGGCGAAGCCGGTACCCTCTACACGTCTCCTGGCCGTATCAACCTCATCGGTGAGCACACCGACTACAACGGCGCCTTCGTCTTCCCCGGCGCTATCGACAAGGCTATGGTCGCTGAGATCCGCCCCAATGGTACGGACCGCGTCCGTGCTTTCGCACTCGACCTCGGCGAATCAGCTGAGTTCGGCCTCAAGGAAGAGGATGCACCCAGCCAGTCCTGGGCACGCTACATCTTCGGTGTCTGCCGTGAGATCCAGAAGCGTGGCGGCAAGATCGCTGGCTTCGACACGGTCTTCGCAGGCGATGTGCCCCTGGGCGCAGGGATGTCTTCGTCAGCTGCACTGGAGAGCACCTTCGCCTTCGCTCTCGATGATCTCTTCTCTCTCGGCCTCTCTAAGTGGGATATGGCGAAGATCGGTCAGGCTACCGAGCACAACTACTGCGGTGTGAAGTGCGGTATCATGGACCAGTTCGCTTCGGTCTTCGGTAAGGCTGGCAAGCTCCTTCGCCTCGACTGCAAGAGCTTCGAGTACGAAGAGCACCCCTTCGATCCTAAGGGCTATTGTCTCCTGCTCGTCGACAGCTGCGTCAAGCACGAGCTGGCCAGCTCGGCCTACAACAAGCGTCGTGAGAGCTGCGAGAATGTCGTCGCCGTCCTCGCTAAGCGCTATCCCGAGATCAAGTTCCTCCGTGATGCTTCCTTCGCTCAGCTCGAAGAGGTGAAGAATGAAGTCAGCGAAGAGGACTACAAGCGTGCTGCCTACGTCATCGGCGAAGTCGAGCGCGTCCTGGCTGTCTGCGAAGCCCTCGACAAGGGTGACTACCAGACCGTCGGTGAGAAGATGTACGAGACGCACCACGGTATGAGCAAGCTCTACGAAGTGAGCTGCGAAGAGCTCGACTTCCTGAATGACCTCGCTCGTGAATTCGGCGTCACCGGCTCACGCGTCATGGGCGGTGGCTTCGGTGGCTGCACGATCAACCTCCTCAAGGAAGAGCTTCACGACAGCTTCATCGCCGAAGTCAAGAAGCGCTACGAAGCTAAGTTCGGCATCCAGCCTAAGTTCTACGACGTCGTCATCTCTGACGGTGCTCGCCGCCTCTAAGGCTTAGCCTAACTCCATACATACGACACCCCGCAAGGGACTTGCCTTCTCTGGAGGCAGTCACCCTGCGGGGTGTCGTCGTATAGATACGTGTGGGAGCGGTGCCTACTTCTCGAGGTAAGTGATGACGATGCGAAGGACCTTGCCCGTATCATCCGCTCGATCCACCTCCTGGGGGCGGCCCTTGCTATCGTAGCGATACATGAAGCCACTATAGATCGGGGGTATCGAGTCCCCCAAAGAAGCCGAGAAGCTTCGGGGTAAGTTCGCCGAACGCATCCCCATGCGATCCCCCCAGAGGAATTGCACATCCGTCCGACCTCGGAGGTCTGCTAAGTACAGGCAGAGGTCGGGGTAGGTGTTATTCGCTTTGGAGGAGAATGTCCGCTGCTCGATCGGCTGACCTCCTTCGGCTACGGCAGAGCGCATCACATTACCATCCTGCCATGTGAGGAGGATCTCCCCGTAGCGAGAGGACTTATATCCCGTGAGACGCCCGTCACCGTCATAGACGTAGTCCGCTTCACTCCAGCGCACTGGCCCATTGGCGGTGTAGTAAGTCTCTTCCAGCTGGGAAGCTCGACCCGCGGTATCCAGTGACAAGCGATACTCCGAAGGCTTCACGATACCAGCCTCGAGCTTATGATCATCGCACGTGACGCTGATGCCCTTGTCCGTGTAGGCGAGGTGCCAAGTCGTGACGGCCTCGGGCGTGCTACAATCATAGATCCTCCGCACCGAAGTCAGACGCATCTCATCGTCGTAGTCGAAGCTGATCTCAAACTCCTTGTTGGGACTCCCGTTGTAGTAGTATTCAATCTTGGAGATGTAGTCGTAGGGCTTCTCTGCGGGCGAAGAAGCGACGGCAGTGGTACGACTTCCCTTCGTGCAAGCCGTGACGGCGCTGAGGGCAAATAAGAGTAGAGCTATTTTCTTCATAGGCTTATGGGCGGGGGACTATTCCCACCGCAGGATAAAGGTACGGATAGGCGCCGAGCTGGGGATCTGCGAGCTATTGACGGTCTTCGTCTTCTCGTCCCACCAAGTAGCGGGTAGCTTCAACTTCGGGATAGAGAAGCTGGCACGCAGGTCATCTACCACGACGACGATATCCTTCTTGTCGGGCTCGATACGCGTGATCGAATAGGCTTGCTTGATATCTCCAAAGGTAGAGACTGTAGTGATGTCCTGCGCCGTATGGAAGAGCGGATTGAGGACGATCACACGATTTACTCGCTGCTTCATATCTGCACGCTTCTTCGGGCTGATGCTGAAGAGGGGCTCGAAGTAGCGTGTATAGATCGTATAGACGTCGTACTTGTCATCGGCGAACTCTCCCTGCTCCTCCTTCAGCTCAATCTGGGCAGCAGGTACACGCTTGAAGATATCCTCGAGCGTCATCTCGCTCGTGATATCCCCGATGCTATTTTTCGTGACCGTGGACTTGTAGTAGGTCTCAGGCATAGGGACTCGGCCATCGCTGTACGCCACCCGAGAGGGGATCTCACCGTCCTTCTTCGTGAAGACCGTGACGCCCAGCTGATCGTGGCTGGGTGCGATACACATCGTGACACCCTCGGAGGGCTCACCCAGTGGGACGAAGATCGTGTCACGGCGAAGCGTCCCCAGCTCGGCCAGGTCACTATGCTCCTTGCCCAGCAGCTGAGAGCCAGAGATGGAGATCAGGTACTTATCTTCTTCGTGGAATATCATGAGCGTGCGATGGGAGCTGTCGCCTTCTATTGGGGAGGCAAAAGTGTACGTCCCACGGAAGTTGTAGGGCTGGCGCTTACGCAAGATGTAGCGAGAGGACTGATCTCCCTCGATCTTATTTCCATTGACATCGAGGATGGTCAGGGTCCCATCGCCGAGGGCAAAGAGCTCCGGAATGTCGGGGGTGTTAAACGTCAAGATGCTATCCTTCACGGTATAGGTCACCTTCCTGATGTCACGCACATGCCCAGCATATTCGCCCATATAGGTAGCGTGTATGGAGTCATCGAGGGTGATGGAGAGCTCGATGCCCTCGCAGTCGTCACATGGCACCGTCCCGAGATAGACAGGGGGAGCGGCGTACGATGAAGTATCTTCGGACTGCTGCTTCCCTCCACCTTGGCAGGAGAAGAGCCCGAGAGCGCAGAGGGCGATGATTAGACGTTCTTTGAGCATGACTTATTTGCCTGCAAAGTGATTATTCGTAGTGAAGACGGGGCAAAGCAAACACCTTCGTCCTGCGCAGTAAAGGTAGCGTATTTACCGCTCACAGCTCTCGGGAAGCCTTGCCTCTCGGGAAGCCCTTATAGAGACAGTGGGAGGAAGCTTATCTGCTCCTCCCACTGTCTCTATAAGGATATCTATGCCTGCACTTACTTCTCGAGGTAGGTAATCACAAAGGTCGTAGAAGAACGAGGGCCTGTAATCTCCTTGACCTCAATAGGCCTTCCCTTAGCATCCAGCTTGTACTGGTAGCTGTAGGTCAGGTTTACTCTTGAGTCTGGATAAGTTTTATAATCTTGATGAATACGAGAGACGAGGTTCGCAGAGCGCAGACCGAATCTATCAGACCAGAGGTGGCCTACATCCCTACTTACTTCTCTCAGGAGCTTCAGAAAGATGTTGAGGTCAGGATAGGTACGATTGGAGATGGTCGTATATTCTCTCTTTTCGATATCTGTATTCGAAGGTATGCTGTAGGCAAACGACGTCATATTACCATTCAGCCACGCTAGGGTCACACGGTGGCGTAAGGCGGGCTTATACCCCGTGAGAGCCCCTTTACTATCATAGATATAATCCTCTACGGTATCGACAGATACACCTCCTTCGGATACATCTTCGTCTACGTATCTCTTCGTGACCAGCTTCTTAGCCCTCCCATTAGCATCAAGAGACAGGATATACTCCGTAGGCTTTTTCAGATTTTCATCGAGCTTATTCGCCTCTCGTACCACGGTAATCGTCTGAGCAGAATAGATCATCTTAGTATTCACGACTTTCGTAGCTGACGACCCAATATACTTCTCCTCCATTGAGGTCAAACGCTTCTGACTATCATAGGTAAAGCTCACCTCATAGTAGATCCTGTAGGGTACCACAAACTCTTTGATCTTTGCTATGCAGTCAATTGGCTGCTGAGGTGCGGGAAGGGGAGGCGTTGGGACGACGGGGGTATCCTCGCTCTTCGAGCAGGAGCTGAGAGCACTTACGGCTAATAATAGGGCAATGGCCTTCTTCATTATCAAGCTTGAGTAAATTGTTAATTCCATTTGTAAAGGTAGAAGAATTAGGACATAAGCGTAGCGACTTGCTCGGCTTATAGCGTAGAGGCAAGCCATTTCGAGAGCAAAGGAGAGGAGGTCGGCGAAGGAAGTAGAGGAGCTTGGCGGGCAAAATAGTAGAGCTTGACGACGAATGCAAAGGAGTTTCGTGAGCGAACTACCTTGAGTTCGCCACCATTCAAACGGTAGTAGCTGGAAGATTAACCGAATGAAGGCAAAGATTTATACGTATAAACTCGGGAATTAATACGTATTAAGTCCGGATTTTATACGTATTAATTTGCGGATTAATACGTATTAATCCGTAATCCAAAGCGATAAAAACACCGAACTTAACCGAAAGAGATTTCGCATTCTAACGATAGTAACTACCTTTGCTCAAGGAACAAACCTCGCGAAGTCAAGGACCTTCTCTCAGGCACTTCAGCTCCTTCGCCCAACTACACAATGTACTATGACAAGCAAAACCCTTCAGTACGTCCTCTACCAGAGGAAAGTCACCTTCGGCAAGCACCGTGGTAAGAGCATGCAAGTCGCACGACTCACGGGCCGGTACCAGGTGGACTTCGAGCGCTTCTGCTCGCTCGTCGCCCGCAACACCACCCTCAACTACATGGAGGTGCAGAGCGTCCTCAACCTCGCCGCAGACACCGCGCGCGACCTCGTCTCGGAGGGCGCCATCGTCGACTATGGTCGGCTGGGACATCTCATGCCCACCTTCAAGTGCCGCGCCGTAGAAGAGGGCGAGAAGTTCAACCCCACCGTCCACATCGAGGAGGTCAAGGTGCACCTGCGTCCCTCGAAGCGCTACTTCACGCTCGAGGATATCCACTTCCGCAAAGCCCCACGCAAGACGAAGAAAAGCAAGGCGTAGCGGAGACAAGACAGAGTTTTTTCCTACCTTTATTAGGGCAAAGCGGGAGCCCTCCCACACCTTTGCCCTACGCCATTCAAATACATTCACCCCCTTGGACCCATACCTATTATGAGCCAGATCAAGAACTATATCCGCGAGCACGAAGCTCGCTTCCTCGAGGACCTCTTCGAGCTCATCCGCATCCCATCGGTCAGCGCCAAGAGCGAGCACAAGCCCGACATGCAGCGCTGTGCAGAGTACTGGCGTGACCACCTCAAGAAGCTCGGCGTACAGACCGTAGAGATCTACCAGACGGCAGGTAACCCCATCGTCTTCGGGCACTATGAGAAGGACCCCTCCAAGCCCACGATCCTCGTCTACGGACACTATGACGTCATGCCCCCCGAGCCACTTGAGCTGTGGAAGAGCGAACCCTTCGAGCCCGAAGTACGTGACGGCCACATCTGGGCACGTGGTGCTGACGACGACAAGGGTCAGTCGATGATCCAGATCAAGGGCTTCGAGACGGCTCTGGCTCTCGGTCTCGTCGAGTGCAATGTGAAGTTCCTCCTCGAGGGTGAAGAAGAGATCGGCTCGACGCACCTCGAGCAGTTCTGCCGTGAGCACCTCGAGATGCTCCGCGCTGAGAACATCATCGTCTCCGACACGAGCATGGTCAGCGCCGAGACGCCTTCGCTCACCACGGGCCTGCGCGGTCTGGCCTACTGGCAGATCGAGGTCACGGGTGCCAACCACGACCTGCACTCTGGCCACTTCGGCGGTGCTGTCGCTAACCCCATCAACGAGCTCTGTAAGCTCATCGCTCAGGTCCAGGACAAGGACGGGCGTATCACCATCCCCCACTTCTACGATGACGTCGTGCCCCTCTCAGATGAAGAGCGCGCGATGATCGCGAAGATCCCCTTCAGCGAAGAGGAGTACAAGAAGTTCCTCGACATCGATGACCTCTTCGGCGAAGTCGGCTACCACACGCTCGAGCGTAATAGCTGCCGTCCTTCCTTCGACGTCTGCGGCATCTGGGGCGGCTATCAGGGCGAAGGCTCGAAGACCGTCCTTCCCTCCAAGGCCTATGCTAAGGTCTCTTGCCGCCTCGTAGCCAACCAAGACCACCACAAGGTCAGCCAGGCCTTCATCGACTACATCGAGAGCATCGCTCCGAAGTACGTCCGCGTCAAGGTCACGCCTATGCACGGCGGCGAAGCCTACCTCTGCCCCATCGACCTGCCCGCCTATCAGGCAGCCGAAGAGGCTGTCGCAGTAGCCTTCGGAAAGCGTCCTCTGGCGGTACGTCGTGGCGGTAGCATCCCCATCATCGCAGCCTTCGAGCGCGTCTTCGGCGTGAAGACCATCCTCATGGGCTTCGGGCTGGAGAGCAACGCCATCCACTCGCCCAACGAGAATATGCCCCTGGATATCTTCTACAAGGGTATCGAAGCCGTCGCCGAGTTCTACAAGATTTACCCCAAGCGATAGGCTCCTCACCCCGAATAGATATCTATGACCTCTATCCTAATAAAGAATGTCCTCCACGGGACGACGACTACCGACGTCCTCATCGAGGGAAACCTGATCACTCGTATCGCCCCAGGTATCTCCGCTCCCACAGGAGCGGAGGTGCTTGACGGCACTGACAAGGCGATCATCCCTGGCTTCATCAATACGCATACCCATGCGTCGATGACGCTCTTCCGTGGCTACGGCGATGACCTACCGCTGATGACGTGGCTCGAGGACTACATCTGGCCCGTCGAGGCGCAGATGACTCCGCATGACGTCTATGTCGGCGCCAAGCTCGCCTGCCTCGAGATGCTACGCTCGGGCACGACCTGCTTCCTCGATATGTACATGCTCCCGCTGGAGACCGCCAAGGCTGTCGAAGAGATGGGGCTACGTGCACATCTCTCCTACACCCTCTTCGACCAAGGCAACCCCGAGCGCGCTGCACTGGACCGCAAGCGCAGCTACGAGTATATGGAGCGCTTCGGCGAGTTCAGCGACCGCATCACCTTCACCCTCGGCCCGCACGCTATCTATACGGTGAGCGGTGAGCAGCTGCAGTTCTGCCATCAGTTCGCAGTAGAGCACGGCGTGAAGATCCACCTGCACCTCTCTGAGACCAAGGGCGAGGTAGAGGAATGTATCCGTCAGCATGGCCTCAGCCCCGTGCGCTACCTCGAGAAGCTCGGTATCCTCAGCGAGCATCTGGTACTGGCTCACGTCGTCTGGGTAGATGATGAGGAGATGGATCTGCTGGCGAAGCACAACGTCTCCGTCGTGCACAACCCAGCCTCCAACATGAAGCTCGCCAGCGGCTACACCTTCAAGTACGAGGAGATGAAGCGCCGTGGCATCCGCATCGGTATCGGTACGGACGGCTGCTCTTCGTCGAACAACCTCGACATGGTCGTAGCGATGAAGCTCGCTTCCTTCCTCGGGAAGGCTTGGCGCTTCGACAGCACGGCGTGCAAGGCTGATGATATCTTCGCCTCTGCGACGGCTGTAGGTGCAGACATCCTTGACCTCAACGCAGGGCGCATCGAAGAGGGCCGTCTGGCAGACGTCTGTCTCGTCGACCTCAATACGCCTGAGCTCGTGCCGCTGAATGACCTCACGTCGAACCTCGTCTATGCTACCTCGGGTAGCAGCTGCATCGACACCGTCATCGTCGATGGGCGCATCCTCATGCGCGACAAGCACGTGCCAGGGCAGGAAGCTATCATCGCGGAAGCCCGCGAGGTAGCCCAGCGTCTCTTCAGTAAGCACAGATAAATGCGGGGACTTCCCTCCATACTTCACCGAGTAGCACACGCAGCCTTCGGCAGGCGACTAAGCGAGCGTCTCTGGCTCTTCGTCTTAGTCTTCCTCGCCCAGCTGCGTGTGCTACTGGCTTATCTACCCTATCAGACCGAGGTGCCCTCGGGCGAAGTACTCCCGCTGGTCCTCAGCCAGCTCCTTCGCATCGGGGGCTGGGCGAGCCTCCTGACCCTCCTCTTCGCCCTCTCCCCGTGGAAGTGGCTGACCCGCACGCTCGGGCTCCTCTTCTCCGTCGTCGTCCTCACCCTCTCCGCCTACGAGCTCTACCTCATCGGGCTCTACCATGTGACCTACAACATAGACTTGGCGCAGATCATGCTCTCGACCAACTGGCGCGAGGGCAGTGAATTCCTCGACAGCATCACCGCCGAGCAAGCACTCCGCGTGCTCTGCCAGCTCACGCCTGCCGTCGTCATCGCCTTCGTAGTATCCCTCGTCTTCAGGAAGAAGTATCCCTCCTGCATCACCCTGTGCTGCAGCCTTACGATTACACTTCTCTCCCTCTTCGTGGGTCTCGAAAACATCTATAGTAACCTCCGTCTATGTCGTCGGCATTACAACTTCGGAGGACTCGAATACGCTGGTATTGATCGCACGATCTTCAATACCCTTAGTGCTCACAAAGCGATGAAGCATATCGCTGCAGAGCTGGATATGATACGCCGCTCCCAGCACAAGCTCAATAGCGTCGTCATTAACCCCATATCTAAGGCTCCACTCAACATCGTCCTCATCCTCGGAGAATCAGCCCGTCGTAGCAGTATGCACTGCTATGGCTATCCTCTGCAGAACACCCCCTATGCAGACAGTCTAATTCAGGCTCAGGAGCTTATACCATTCTCCAATGTTGTCTCGCCAGCCTCAGCAACGATCCTCTCCAATACGCGTTCACTGACCTTCTACACTCAGGAGCAAGGCGAAAAGCCCTGGTATAAGTTCCCTTCGATTATTAATGTGCTTCGCCAAGCAGGGTATGCTACAGCCTGGATCGCAAATCAAGAAATCACAGGTAAGTACTCGATGTCTAACCTGCTGGGTAGACAGGCAGATATCCTCACGGGCAATCCGGCCTTCTTCAAAGGACTGGGCGGAGAAGGTGTAGCAAATCGCCCCGACTTGTTTGATGAAGTCATACTCCCCTTTCTCCTTCATCATCGAGACCTATCAGATAGTCTCCGAATGAGCTCCCCCAGAGGGCTCTTCCAGATCGTTCACCTTATGGGTTCGCACATGACCTACAAAGAGCGATACCCCCAAGCATTCAACAAGTTCACATCCGATAGCCTACCCATCCACAAGGGAGAAGATAAGGATCTGGTCATCTCAGCCTACATCAATAGCCTTCTCTATACCGACTACATCATCCACGAGATCATAGAGCGCTACCGCGAGGAGAACGCCCTCGTCATCTACCTCTCCGACCACGGCGATGCGCTCTTCGACGAAGACTACCCCGAGCTGATGGGCCATGCCCTTGTGCCCCGTGCGGTCGAGATCCCGCTCTTCGTCTACTTCTCCCCACAGCTCCGCAAGGAGCGTCCCGACCTCTGGCGCCAGATCAGCCGTCAGCGGGATAAGCGTATCCTATCGGATCTGCTCACACACGCTCTCGTAGATCTCCTCGGCATCCATACCGAGTACACGCAGCCACGCTTCAACTTCTTTGCGCCCACCTACGACGACCGTCGTACTCGCATCGTCGTCTCCCCCACGTCGAATAAGAAGATGGTGATGGAGTAGCCCGCTTCACACCAAGCCTCCCCACGTATATATTCATCAAGCGATCACGGCGATTTTTGACGCCAGCTATCTCCCTATATATTGGGTATATCGCTCCGCTAAATCCACATACACTTTTTTTCTACTTTTGCAGCGTCAAAAGACGAACGAACAATAGATCCTATATGAAGCGATTACTCTATCTACTGGCCATACTACTCGCACCCATCCACGTGTCGGCACAGATGCTTTTCTCTGAGAATATGACGATGAGCATCGATAGCACGAAGACACTCCAGGGGACGATCAGCCCTTCTCTCAACTTCCAGACCGAGAAGGAGGAGGTATTCACCTTACGCAATAGCGCCAATATCAACCTGCTCATCAAGCGTAGCCGAGTGATCAACCTCATAAATAAGTTTGAGTTCTCCACCTACGGTAAGAAAGTGACCCTCAGTGGTGGGTATATCCATGCTGAATTCCGCTACCTGCTGGACCATGCCTTTGAGGTCTACCCCTTTGCGGAATCCCAGTGGGCGGCCAGTAGAGGCATGGCCTTTAAGTTCTCTACGGGGATTCAGTCGCGCTATCGTCTGCTGAATTCCTCCACGACCCTCATGTTCGCTACACTGGGTTTATTCTACGAATACGAAGAGTGGGAGCGCCCGATGCCCGCTGCAAATGGCCCCAAGTATGCCTACAGCCACCGCATCAAGAGCCATCTCTCGCTCAGCATGCGGAATAAGATCGGCGAGCACTGGGAGCTCACGACGACCGCCATCCATCAAGCTACTCCCGACACGTACTTCAAGAAGGCCCGCTTCGGAGGTGCCGTCGACCTCAAGTACAACATCACGCCCACCATCGGGATACGAGGCGCCTACCGCCTGATCTATGATACAGACCCCATCGTAGACATACGTAAGGACTACAATGTAGTCGATGCCGGCCTCGACATCTCATTCTAACAGCAGTCTAATCAATCTCACCTCATTCATATAATATGACAGCACTTTCCTACCTCCAGTCGGATGACCTCTTCTATCTGAACGTCTTCCTGAAGCTACTCCTGGGCTTACTTGCCATTGTCCTCGTCATCAACAAGTCCGGCAAGGGCAATCTGGCACCAACCTCTGCGATAGACCAGGTGCAGAACTATGTCCTCGGGGGTATCATCGGTGGGATCATCTATAGCCCAGCCATCTCGATCCTCCAGTTTGCAGCCGTCCTCGCGATCTGGGCCTCCCTCATCATCGGCCTGCGACGACTCAAGACGAAGAACCATAGCATCAAGAGATTCATCGATGGCGCTCCTGTTGTACTCATCAAGCACGGGGTCCTCGATGTAGAGGCTTGCCGTAAGGCTAAGATCACGGCGAACGAGGTAGCATTCAAGCTACGCCGCGAGGGGGTCTACCACATCCACGACGTGAAGCGAGCTGTCTTCGAGCAGAATGGAGAGCTCATCATCGTCCTGAGAGGCGAGGAGAACCCCAAGTACCCTGTCATCACAGATGGCATCGTACAGACCAGCGTGCTGGATGACGTAGACCGCACCGAAGAGTGGCTCGCCGAGGAGCTGCAAAAGATGGGATATGAGTCTGCTGCAGATATATTCCTTGCCGAATACGAAAGCGGGGAGCTGAAGCTGGTACCCTACAACTCTGAGGCACAGGAAAAGCAGTAAATAGCACCAGCAGCCTTCCCCGATTATTGCTATATTTGTTATGCCCTTGAGGCAAAATGATATTCGCAATATTCAGCAAGATATATCCCTATTATTATGCTCGATCAACACTATCACGAGGCCGCCAACTACCTGGCATCACGCCTGCCAAAGGATATCAAGACCGCCATCATCCTCGGTAGCGGCCTTGGCAAGCTCGGCGACATGCTCGAGAATCCCACCATCATCCCCTACACGCAGATCCCCCACTTCTCACACTCTACGGCTATCGGCCACAAGGGGAATCTCATCGCTGGTACCCTCTCGGGTGTGCCTGTGCTGTGCATGCAGGGGCGCTTCCACTACTACGAAGGCTACCCCATGGAGCAGGTCACCTTCCCCATCCGCGTGATGAAGCTCCTCGGTATCGAGAACCTCCTCGTCTCCAACGCCGCAGGTGGTATCAACCAGACCTTCCGCGTAGGTGATCTGATGATCATCCGCGACCACATCAACAACCTCCCCAACCCGCTCATCGGCCCCAACGTCGAGATGTTCGGCCCACGCTTCCCAGATATGACGCGCCCCTACGACCGCGAATTCATCACGAAGGCTAAGGCCATCGCTCAGGAGCTCGGCATCCACGTCCACGAAGGTGTGTATGTCGGCCTCACGGGTCCCTCCTACGAGACCCCTGCTGAGTACACCTACTGGTCTCGCTCGGGTGGTGACGCCATCGGTATGAGCACCGTACCCGAAGTCATCGTCGCACGCCACGCTGGTATCCGCGTCTTCGGTATGTCGGTCATCACCAACGAAGGCTGGCACTTCGATGATGACTTCGTCAACGATGGTGACGACGTCGTACGCGCAGCCAACGCAGCCTCCGACCGTATGGGCCGCATCTTCAGCGAACTCGTACGCCAACTGTAAGTATGACTCCATAGCACAAAGACATCAGCCCCAGCGTAAGTCCACCTCCTTACGCTGGGGCTGATGCTTCGTTAACTTTAAATAGCGAGCAAAGATCTGGATATCAATTTCATCAATAAAGACATAGACATCTCACTATAATAGATAGTACAACTCTAAAGTTTTAACGTTAGCAGTAGCTCGTACACTTTCTTAGAGGATTACCTTTGAGAGAGGTCGTCTTATATACCTCACATAGATTAATTAGCTGCGAGACTACGTTCCTTTTATAAAGGTCGATACATCTGTCTTGGATGATCGGCCTCACTTATTTCTCAGCTTGCACACTTACTCAGTGCTTCGCTATCATCATCCTTTACCTCAAGTAGTATATGCCCCATCAGTCGGCGGTATCTTCTAATTCATCTCAATCAATCAATCTCAATAGTCAGGTCTTACGAGGCTTGGCCATCCTCTCGATCATCCTCCACAACTATACGCACTGGATGCATGGAGCGATCTTCGAGAACGAGTTTATGTACCAGTCATGGCATGTCTCGAAGCTCTTGGACTACCTATCACACCCCGACGGAAGACTCCCCCTACAGTTCTTCTCCTTCTTTGGGCACTATGGTGTCGTGATCTTCGTCTTCCTCAGTGCCTACGGCCTGGAGAAGAAGTATGGACGCACTACCAAGGAAGTCCGCCCCCTCCCCTTCATCTGGACGCACTACCTCAAGCTCCTCTCGATGTGTATCGTGGGGTATGCGGCATACCTCCTACTGAATGCTCTTTATGAGAGCTACCCTCCCACACTTATCTATGGGATCCTGAGCCAACTTTCTATGCTCAGCAATCTCAATATCTTCTCGCACAACACCTATGCCCCAGGGCCTTACTGGTACTTTGGGCTTACACTCCAGCTCTACGTCGTCTATCGCTTTTTCTTCTTCCGCCGCTCGTGGGGTATAATCATCGGAGCTATCCTACTAAGCTTCATGGCACAAGCGATCAGCATACCTGATAGCATCGTGATCGATTGGCTCAGACACAACTTCGTCGGGAGTATCTTACCCTTTGGTCTGGGATTACTCTACGCACGATATGAAGAGCAGCTCCAGCCGCGCAAGATGGTCTATGGAGTCATTGCTGTTATTTCAATCGTACTGGTATTCACAACAAACCTTTCCTTCATTCCTTGGCTCACTACCCCCATTTTTGCCTGCACCTTCGGCATATCCTGCCTCCAGCTTCTACCTAAGAGTCTGAACAAGCCTCTTGCATGGATCGGCGGAGTTTCGGCAGCTATATTCATCAGCCACCCGATTGTACGCCAATTGAGCCTCGCACTCGCAAATAAGTTGCATCTCTCCCCCTACCTCAGCGTCTTCACCTTCCTCATCGGGGCTTTACTGGTTGGGGCTATCTTCCAGCCCATCCTCGATCGCTCAGCAAAGCTCTTTATGAAGCTGGCTAAGCACTAACCAAGAGCAGGGCAAAAGATAAAGCACGCGGGGTGAACTATCATTGGTTCACCCCGCGTGCTTTATCCCCCCAATTACGTATAAGATGAGGGGTGTGGCACAGGACGAAATTGCGTACCTTTGACAAAGGAAAGCGCGAGCATGGGGACGACCTTATCCCGTGCCCCTTTACCACCGACACAAAACAAGCACTATTCAAAGCAAGCGATATGGACATCAACGAAGAGCTTCTACACCACCCAGAGAATGATCCAGCCTACCTCGGGCTCAAGGTCAATCAAGGCGTGGCAGCCCAGCCTATGGTCAATCCCAACCTACGACGCGTAGCTCGCCGCACCTATACGGTGGACGAATTCGTCGAAGGCATCCTCCGCTCCGACATCACCTGCCTCAGTCAGGCCGTGACACTCGTCGAGAGCAACCGCCCCGACCATCAGACCATCGCCCAGCAGATCATCGAGCGCTGCCTCCCCTACGCTGGGAAGTCAATGCGTATCGGTATCACGGGGGTACCAGGTGCAGGGAAGAGTACCTCGATCGACACCTTCGGGATGCACCTCGTCAAGCAGGGGCGACGCCTGGCAGTCCTCGCTATCGACCCCAGCAGCGAGCGCTCTGGTGGTAGTATCCTCGGAGATAAGACCCGTATGGAGCAGCTCTCCCGCGAAAAGAATGCCTTCATCCGCCCCAGCCCTTCGGCTGGCTCACTCGGAGGTGTAGCACGTAAGACGCGTGAGACGATCGTACTCTGCGAGGCTGCAGGCTTCGATACGATCTTCGTCGAGACCGTCGGCGTCGGTCAGAGCGAGACGGCAGTACATTCTATGGTAGACTTCTTCCTCCTCATCCAGCTGGCTGGTACGGGTGACGAGCTACAGGGGATCAAGCGTGGTATCATGGAGATGGCTGATGCCATCGTCATCAACAAAGCCGATGGTGATAACATTGACAAGGCTAACCTTGCCGCCACCCACTTCCGCAATGCTCTCCACCTCTTCCCCCCTACGGAGTCAGGTTGGCGACCCAAGGTCCTCACCTACTCAGGCTTCTACGGTCTTGGCATCAAGGAGATCTGGGATATGGTCGATGAGTACCGACACTTCGCCACGGACTCGGGCTACTTCGAAGAGAAGCGCCAGCGCCAGACCAAGTGGTGGATGTACGAGAGCATCAATGAAGCTCTGAAGAGCTCCTTCTACCAGAGTGAGGCTATTCGAAGCCTACGCCCCGAGGTAGAGAACGACATCCTCTCTGACCGCCTTTCCTCCTTCGTCGGAGCTCAGCGCCTCCTCGACGCCTACTTCAAGAGCCTCAAGTAAGCAAGTAGAAGGTAAAATAAAGTATAAGGGAGCGGGGTGGAAGTGCAGTCTCCACCCCGCTCTCTGATACTAAGTATACCTTGCATATTCGAAGATTTACCGTATATTTGCAGGGCAAAAAGAATGATATTCATACAATTAAAATATTTCATCAACTATGACGAAAGCAGAAGTGGTGAGCGATATCGCCAAGAGCACGGGAGTAGATAAAGAGACTACTCTGGCAGTGGTAGAGGCGTTCATGGAGTCAGTCAAGGACTCTCTGGTACGTGGAGAAAACGTCTACCTCCGTGGCTTCGGTAGCTTCATCATCAAGGAGCGTGCAGAGAAGACTGCTCGCAATATCTCGAAGAAGACTACGATCATCATCCCCAAGCGCCGCATCCCTGCCTTCAAGCCCTCGAAGCTCTTCGCCTCCAAGGTCAAGTAGTGGATCGAAAGCCGAACTATAGTAAATAATCATATAATCAAAAGCAGCTATGCCAAGCGGAAAGAAAAGAAAGCGCCATAAGATGGCTACGCACAAGCGTAAGAAGAGACTCAAGAAGAACAGACATAAGAAGAAGTAATGTCACATGCGCGGGGGTAGGGCAGTTCACAAGACGTATGCCTTGCCCCCGTACACTTTATACTACTTCCTTTTTTACTCTACTATCATTAACGAATCCGCCAAGTGAACAGTGAACTGATCGTCGACGTCTCCGCCAAGGAGATCTCGATGGCTCTACTGGAAGACCAACGACTGGTAGAGCTCCAGCGCGAGCGTCGTGACCTGGCCTTTGCCGTCGGAGACATCTATCTCGGACGCGTCAAGAAGGTGATGCCTGGCCTCAACGCAGCATTCGTCGATGTAGGATATAAGAAGGATGCTTTTCTTCATTACCTCGACCTGGGGATGATCTACCAAGCGCAGCAGCGCTTCCTCGAGCAAATCGAGAAGACCAAGGCAGTACCCTCCTTGAGCAAGATCCCCACCTTCCCTGACCTGCCGAAGGATGGGAAGATCGCTGACTACCTGAAGGCTGGGCAGAATGTCCTCGTCCAAGTCGTCAAGGAGCCTATCTCCACGAAGGGGCCACGCCTCTCGGCTGAGATATCCATCGCAGGGCGAAACCTCGTCCTCGTCCCCTTCTCCGACAAGGTATCCGTCAGCGCTAAGATCGAATCACACGAGGAGCGAGCACGCCTCAAGCAGCTCATCCTCAGCATGAAGCCTAAGAACTTCAGCGTGATCATCCGCACCTCGGCCGAGGGCAAGCGAGCTAGTGAGCTCGATCAGGAGCTCAGCCGTCTGCTAAGACGCTGGGAGGAGAGCATACAGAAGCTCCCCAAGATCACCAAGACCCCAAAGATCGTCTACGAAGAGTCCAGCCGTGCCTTAGGCATCCTGCGCGACACCTTCAACCCCTCCTTCCAGAGCATCCACGTCAACGACAAGGCCTACTACGAGGAGATACGCGAGTATGTCCGTCAGATAGCCCCTGGGCGTGAAGATATCGTCCACCTCTATACGGGGAACCTCCCCATCTTCGATGAGAAGAATGTCACCAAGCAGATCAAGGCATCCTTCGGGCGTACTGTCACCTGTAAGAGTGGTGCTTACCTGATCATCGAGCAGACCGAGGCCATGTACGTCGTGGATGTCAATAGTGGCAACCGCTCCCGTAAGAGCACCGAGCAGGAGGGCACAGCGATCGACGTCAATCTCATCGCAGCCGAAGAGCTTGCTCGTCAGCTCCGTCTGAGAGATATGGGTGGTATCATCGTCGTCGACTTCATCGACATGCATGACCAGAAGAATCGTCAGCTCCTCTATGAGCACATGGTCAAGCTGATGGAGAGCGACCGCACGCGACACAATATCCTACCGCTGAGTAAATTCGGCGTGATGCAGATCACCCGTCAGCGTGTGCGCCCTGCTACCCAGATCAATACGGATGAGACGTGCCCCACGTGCCTTGGCACAGGGAAGATGAAGTCCTCTATCCTCTTCACCGATCAGCTCGAAGAAAAGCTCCGTGACTTAGCCCCACGCTTAGACACATCCTACATCAACGTCCACGTACATCCCTACGTGGCCGCCTACCTCACCAAGGGGTTCTTCATGTCCATCGCCCGCCGCTGGAAGCTCCAGATAGCTCGCGGTATACGTGTGACCCCCAATCAGAGCCTCGGCTTCCTCGACTACAAGTTCGTAGACAAGGAAGGCAACGAAATCGAGGCCCTCGAAGAATAACCTGCGATAAAGCCCGTAGAAGATCCCTCCCCTATCCCATAGCGATAGTACTCAGGGTATCTTCTGCGGGCTTTATCTCTACTGAGAGCGAGACCCGATACGATGAACGCCTACCCGTCCAAGCTCGTCGAGCGAGCCGTAGAGCAGCTCTCTACCCTACCTGGGGTAGGGCGCAAGACCGCTCTACGCTTGGCGCTACACCTGCTCTCACGCCCCCCGATCGATACCCATACCTTCGCCGATGCCCTCGTAGAGATGCGAGATGGTATCGTCTACTGCCGGCAGTGCTATAATATCAGTGATACTGAGCTCTGCCCGATCTGCTCCAGCCCCCAGCGTGACAGCTCCACCGTCTGCGTCGTACAGCACGTAGGCGACGTGATGGCTATCGAGAATACCGGTCAGTACCGTGGTGTCTACCATGTCCTCGGCGGTGTCATCTCCCCTATTGACGGCATTGGCCCCGACGATCTGAAGATCCCCGAGCTCATCGATCGGGTACGCAGTGGCAGTGTCCGTGAGGTCATCTTGGCGCTGGGCACGACGATGGAGGGGGACACGACGAACTTCTTCATCTACCGCAGCCTCGCGGGGCTGGACGTACGCCTCTCGGTCATCGCCCGCGGTGTAGCCATCGGAGATGAGATCGAGTACGCCGACGAAGTGACGCTCGGCCGCTCCATCCTCACCCGCACGGACTTCGATCAGTCGCTAAGCTTCTGACCCCATGCACACGCAGGCTATCGGCATCCCAGGCAAGCACATACAGCTCCGCGCCCTATCACAGGAAGATCTCCCGCTGCTGCTCAGCTGGGAGAACGATCCCGAGGGCTGGTACTCCAGCGGCACGATCAATCCCCTCTCCCCCGACTTCATCCAGCGCTACATCACGGCCTCGTCCACGCATATCCTCGAGACGGGCTCGATGAGCCTCATCATCGAAGGGCTCAAGACTCGCTCTGCACTGGGGCATCTCGTCCTCTACGACTACAGCCCCATACATCGCCGTCTGGGCGTCGGTATCTACATCGACCGCGAGGCTCGCAAGACGGGGATAGGCTCCGAAGCCATCCGCTTAGCGCTACGCTACGCCTTCGACAAGCTCCGCTGTGAGCAAGTCTATGCCGAGGTCTTGGCTTCCAACGAAGTCTCCCAGCAGATGCTCCGCAGCATCGGCTTCGAGCATACCGCCACGCTCCCCCGCTGGCACTGGCAAGACAACCACTACGAGGACCTCCATTACTATCAGATATGGCACCCATAGCCACAGAGATCCAGCGTCTAAGAGAGGAGATCGAGGCGCACAACTACGCCTACTACGTCCTCTCAGCTCCCACCATCTCGGACTACGACTTCGACCAACTGCTCAAGCAGCTGGAGCGACTGGAGGCGGAGCATCCCGAGCTCATCACCCCCGACTCGCCCACCCAGCGTGTCGGCCGTGACCGCACCGAGGGCTTCACGCAGGTAGCACACCGCTACCCCATGCTCTCACTGGGCAATACCTACAGCTACGACGATGTACGGGAGTTCTACGAGCGCGTCTCGAAGGACTTGGGCGGTAAGCCCTTCACCATCATTGCGGAGCTGAAGTACGACGGGCTCTCGATCTCCCTGACCTATGAGAAGGGACTACTGACCCGTGCTGTCACTCGTGGCGACGGACAGATGGGCGACGACGTGACGGCTAATGTGCGCACGATCCGCTCCATCCCCCTCCGCCTGCGTGGCACAGGCTATCCCGAGAGCCTCGAGGTACGTGGGGAGATCCTCCTGCCCTTCGTGGAGTTCGACCGACTGAATGCCGAGCGTCATCGTGCCGACCTCCCTCTCTTCGCTAATCCTCGCAATGCTGCCAGCGGTACGCTCAAGCAGCTCGATCCTGCGATCGTAGCTGAGCGCCGACTCGATGCCTACCTCTACTACGTACCTGGGCAGCCCAGTCTCCCCGACAGTCACTACGAGCGTCTGCAGCTCTGCAAGAGCTGGGGGCTGAAGATCTCGGAGGCTACCCGCCGCTGCCATTCGCTGGAGGAGGTACTATCCTTCCTCGACTACTGGGAGCAGGCACGTGCCGAAGCCCCCGTTGCCACCGATGGCGTCGTGCTCAAGGTAGACTCCATCACCGAGCAGGAGGAGCTGGGCTATACGGCGAAGACCCCCCGCTGGGCTATCGCCTACAAGTATCAAGCCGAGCAGGCTAAGACGCGCCTCATCTCCGTAGACTTCCAAGTCGGGCGTACGGGTGCTGTCACACCTGTGGCCAATCTCGACGCCGTGGCACTCTCAGGCACGACCGTGCGCCGTGCCTCGCTTCACAACGCTGACTTCATCGAAGCCTTCGACCTACACATCGATGATCAGGTCCTCGTAGAGAAGGGCGGTGAGATCATCCCGAAGATCGTCGGCGTCGTCACCGAGGAGCGTCCCAGCGACGCTCAGCCCGTCATCTTCCCCAGCCACTGCCCCGCCTGTGGCTCTCCCCTCGAGCGAAACGAAGGAGAAGCCGCCTACTACTGCACGAACCAAGCGACCTGCCCCCCACAGCAGACGGCTCGTATTGAGCACTTCTCTGGGCGCAAGGCTGCTGACATACGCCTCGGAGCGGAGACCATCGATCTCCTCTTCACGCACGGACTCGTGCATAGTATCGCCGACCTTTATCGCCTGAAGCTGGAGGATCTCCTGCAGCTCCCAGGCTTCAAGGAGCGCAGTGCGACTCGCCTACTGGAGAGCATCGAGGCCTCTAAGGAGCGGCCCTTCCGCGCCCTACTCTTCGGGCTCGGCATCCGCTTCGTGGGCGAGACGGTAGCTAAGACGCTCGTGCAGCGCTATGCGGATATCGATGCCTTAGGCGCAGCGACCTTCGAGGAGCTCACGGCTATCCCCGACATCGGTGCGGTCATCGCCGAGAGCCTCGTCCACTACTTTGCCTCACCCGAGAATAGGGAGTTCATCTCGGAGCTCCAGCGTCTGGGGCTTCCTCTAAGCCGTCGCCCCGAGGAAGAGCCACTCCCGACGACCGATCATGCTGCTATCTCGGGCAAGGCCTTCGTCATCAGTGGCGTCTTCATCCATCACTCTCGCGAGGAGTACAAGGCCCTCATCGAGAGCCTCGGGGGGAAGATCGCTTCATCTATCTCCAGCAAGACCAGCTACGTCTTAGCCGGTGCCAACATGGGCCCAGCAAAGCTCGCTAAGGCTACCGACCTCGGCATCACCATACTCTCCGAGGACGAATTCCTCGCCCTCATCGAGCCCCACGAAGGAGAGCAGCCCGCCGTCTCCACCGACGAGGCGGACACGGCCGACCTCCCCCTCTTCTCTAATCCCTCCTAATTCCCTCTCCACGACGATCACGAATCCTATCAGCTATCTGTAATGGACATTATCTTTATCTGTATCCTCGTCTTCTTGATCATCCTCGCCTGCTTCGACCTCGTATCAGGGGTGAGCAATGACGCGGTGAACTTCCTCAACTCCGCTATCGGGGCGAAGGCTGCCCCGTTCAAGGTCATACTCGGCGTCGCTGCCGTGGGGATCTTCCTCGGAGCCTCCCTAAGTAACGGGATGATGGATGTAGCACGCAATGGGATATACAACCCCGCCTACTTCACCTTCCAGGAGGTCATGACCATCTGCTTGGCCGCGGTAGTCACCGACATCATCTTGATCAACATCTTCAATACACTCGGGCTACCGACCTCGACGACTGTCTCCATGGTCTTTGAGCTCCTCGGGGCTTCCTTCTGTATGTCGGTGCTCAAGGGCTTTGATGACCCCAGCCTCCAGATGCTGGATATGCTGAATGCCACCAAGGCCCTACAGGTCATCATCGCTATCTTCCTCTCGGTAGCTGTGGCCTTCTTCTTCGGCTCGGTGGTGCAGTGGATCACGCGTGTGTGCTTCTCCTTCAACTATAAGAAGACTCTCCCCTACCTCGCTGGTATCTTCGGGGGGATCGCGCTAACCTCCATCGTCTACTTCATGCTCATCAAGGGGCTCGAGGAGTCGACCTTCGCCTACAAGGACTGGGTCAACAGCCACACGCTGGAGCTCATCATCGGCTGCCTCATCGGCTTCTCGATCATCATGCAGGTCCTACACTGGTGCGGCGTGAACATCCTCAAGATCATCATCCTGGCAGGTACGCTGGCCCTCTCGCTGGCCTTCGCTGGTAATGACCTCGTGAACTTCATCGGGGTACCTCTCTCGGGTCTCTCCGCCTATCAGGACTACATGGCTAACGGGAATGGGGCCTACGACACCTACCTCATGGGTGCGAATAACCTCCCCGCCAAGACGCCCTATATCTTCCTCCTCGGCTCAGGGGTCATCATGACGCTGGCCCTCTTCTTCTCTAAGAGCGCGCAGAATGTCATCAAGACCTCGGTGAACCTCTCCCGCCAAGACGACGGGGAAGAGACCTTCGGCTCGTCACGTATCGCCCGTGGTCTGGTACGTACCAGCAGCGCCATCAGCACCTTCCTCGAGCGTGCCGTACCGCAGAAGGCCCGCACATGGATCGACTCCCGCTTCAATAAGCAGGAGCTCACGATGGAGCCTGGTGCAGCCTTTGACCTCGTCCGTGCCTCGGTGAACCTCGTCCTGGCAGGGCTACTCATCGCACTCGGTACCTCCTTCAAGCTCCCCCTCTCCACGACGTACGTCACCTTCATGGTAGGTATGGGTACGTCGCTGGCAGACCGCGCTTGGGGTCGTGAGAGTGCCGTCGGTCGTGTGACGGGTGTGATGTCGGTCATCGGTGGTTGGTTCATCACGGCTGGTGCAGCCTTCATCATCGCGATCATCATCGCTACGATCATGCGCTATGGTGGCTTCATCGCTATGATCGCCCTCATCGCGGTGGCCCTCTTCCTCCTCTTCAATAGCCATCTCATCCGTCGCAAGAAGGGTGATGCTGATGATGAGCTCTTCGTCGCCATCCTCAATGCCGAGGATCCTACGACGATGTGGAGCCTGCTCTCTGAGCACGTCCGTCAGAATCAGATCGGCCTGCTCGACCATGTCAGCCAGGACTACCTCGACCTGACCAATGGCCTCTTCAGCGAAGATCTGCGCCGTCTGAAGAAGACCATGCACCATCTCGACGAGCACAAGCGTGCCTTCAAGACGATGCGCCGTAAGGAGACCATCGGCCTAAGACGCATGGCCAGCGACGAAGACATGCTGGAGAAGAACATGTGGTTCCACCTTGGTGCCAATACCTGTCTGCAGATGATCTACGCCCTCGAGCGTGCTACGGAGGTAGCGGTAGAGCACGTAGACAACAACTACAACCCCATCCCCGAGGAGTACCGCGCTGAGTTCGCCCCCATCCGTGACCGCGTCATCGACTACATCGCACAGGTCCACCAGCTCATCTCCAGCAAGCGCATGGAGGATGCCAAGAAGGCGAGGAATATGGGTAAGGAGCTGCGTGAGATCGTCAAGGATATGCGTAAGACCCAGATGAAGCGCGCCCACAAGGGCCGTCGTGAGGACCTGCGTGCCTCGATGGTCTACCTCAACGTCCTCATCGAGACCAACGAGCTCCTCGGCAACCTCCGCCACCTCGTCGGCTATAGCCAGAACCTCCTCGACGAAGAGGCCGAAGGCTAAGCCCACACCCCCTCCCCTTTGCCTTCTGCAGGCGGAGACCAAGAAGCCACGGGCGCGCTACTTCATCGTAGCGCGCCCGTGGCTTTTTATGCTCCCCCCGATGAAGGCGCCTATCTCAATATAGAAGGCGCGTGCTTCGGCGCTCCATTCGTAACACCCCCGAGGTGGGGCAAAAGAAGACAGCTCCCCCGCTACTGATGCGTAGCGGAGGAGCCGTCGTATATAGGGGATGTCAGTGGCTTACTTAGCCAAGACGAGGTAGTAGTTCTTCTTGCCGCGCTGTACGAGCAGGTAGCGGTCAGCGATGAGCTGGGCAGAGGTGATGAGGTCATCGGGGCTGGCGACCTTCTCCTTGTTCACGCTCACACCACCCGAGGCGATGAGCTTGCGCAGCTCGCCCTTCGAGGGGAAGACTGCCGCATCTTCGGTGAGGAGGTCGATGACCTTCACACCACCCTGCAGCTTGTCCTTCGAGACTTCGAACTGGGGTACCCCCTCGAAGACGGAGAGGAGCGTAGCTTCGTCGAGTGACTGGAGCTGCTCGCGCGTGCCCTGCCCGAAGAGGATGCCCGAGGCAGCCACAGCGGCATCATAGCTCTCACGGCCGTGGACGAGGACGGTGATCTCCTCCGCCAGGCGCTTCTGCAGGGCGCGCTCGTGGGGAGCGGCAGCCTGCTGAGCCTCGAGGCCTGCGATCTCCTCCTGCGTCAGCGTCGTGAAGATCTTGATATAGCGTGCCGCATCGGCATCATTGACATTCAGCCAGAACTGGTAGAAGGCGTATGGGCTCGTGCGCTCGGGGTCGAGCCACACATTGCCGCTCTCGGTCTTACCGAACTTACCACCGTCGGCCTTCGTGATCAGCGGACATACCAGAGCATAGGCCTCGCCAGCATCCATACGGCGGATCAGCTCCGTACCCGTGGTGATATTCCCCCATTGGTCAGAGCCCCCCATCTGCAGACGGCAGCCGTAGTGGCGATAGAGATACAGATAATCGTAGCCCTGCAGGAGCTGGTAGCTGAATTCGGTGAAGGACATCCCGTTGGAGTTCTCGCCGCTGAGGCGCTTCTTCACCGAGTCCTTAGCCATCATATAGTTGACCGTGATATGCTTGCCGATGTCGCGGATGAAGCCGAGGAAGCTGTAGTCCTTCATCCAGTCGTAGTTGTTCACCAGCACGGCAGCGTTGGGCGCATCGCTATCGAAGTCGAGGAACTTAGACAGCTGCTTCTTGATGCAAGCTTGGTTGTGGCGGAGCGTCTCTTCGTCGAGGAGGTTACGCTCGGCGGACTTCATCGAGGGGTCACCAATCATCCCCGTAGCACCGCCGATGAGGGCGATGGGGCGATGGCCTGCCAGCTGGAGGTGGCGCAGCATCATAACCCCGACGAGGTGGCCGATGTGAAGGGAGTCTGCCGTGGGGTCAATACCCAGATATGCAGAGGTACGCTCCTTCTGTAGCTGCTCCTCAGTGCCTGGGAACATATCATGGATCATCCCACGCCAGCGCAGCTCTTCAATAAAGTTGATCATTTTTCTTCTTAAAAAGAGGTGATTATCTGTATGTATAGTGGCACAAAGATAGCTAAAGCCTCGCACCTGCGCCCCTATACGCGCGAGGATAGCTCGCTAACAGAGGGAAAAGAGGCTCGCCCTATCACGCCGATTTCTCTCATCCAGCGGAAGGAGAAGTGCTATCCCCGCGAAGAAAAAGGCGCCCTCCCGTAGTGCTCTTCCCCTATCCAGGCACGTAGTCTTAAAGACCACGTACGTAAACCCTATCATCCACGTACGTAGATATTAGATCTACGCACGTAGATAGAGCTTATCTACCATTCGTCCGTGACTTTTATTCGTGCTCGTAGGAAGTCATTCCACTACTACTCTCAGCTTATCTCTCCGAAGAGACGAGCCCCACATAGCATGGCTACGCAGCGTGTATCGCAAGGCTCTCTTCTCTGGTATTGCTGATTACAAGTTTTTTTTTAGGTTTGCAGTGTGGAGAGAAGCCCTTCTCCACGCAATACAGAGACACAAGAGCACAACGCAACGAAACCACTTTCATCTGATCGCGCTATGCACTACACATTTAGGTACTCTACATTCGTCAAGGTCATCACCTTCATAGGATTGTGGGCTCTTGCACTCATCCTTTATCTTCTGGTGACGGTAGACGGCTTATCATCGTTTGCCTTCCTCCTCTGGGCAGGCGCTTTGACCCTCATCTACCCTCCCCTCGCTATGCCCCGTTCGATAGAGGATGACGGAGAGACCGTGGTCTTGAGACGGCTCTTATGGTCGAAGCGGTATAGCCGCACGACCTACGACATCTCGGAGGTAAGTGGTATCAATTTAATGAATGGTCTCCGTGTCTTCGGCTCGGGAGCTTACTTCGGCTATAGTGGCTACTTCTACAAGACGAAGATTGGCCTCTTCAAGCTCCTCGCTACGGAGGACACAGGCCATTACCTACGCATCCAGCGCAAGGGCAGCAAACGCCCGCTCTACATCGCCTACCGGCCTACTCAATCCAACCCTACCTTACTTTAATAATCGCATCTTCCCTCTTAGGAGTTAGGCGCTATTCTCTTCCTATTATAAACAGGGCTTCACACCGCCCTAAACCGACAAACCTAAGTACTGATTAACAGCATCTTTCCTTAAAGATTTTTTTATTCCGAATATTTGTTTATAGGGAAAAGCTTTTATACCTTTGCTAGTGAAGGGAGATGAAACGCACCTCCCAAATAATCCAACTACATATCATACAACTATGAAGAGAACATTCTTCCTCTTGGGAGCTTGCTCCCTGCTCGCTTTATTTAGCGGAAACAAAGCCTCTGCAGAGGCTGCTGATAAAGGCAAAAGGGGGCCAATTAAAACTGAGTGTGGAACCATCTACTACGGAATGTACGAGGAGCTAACAGAAAAAGAGTATAACGATCTTAAGAAAGAGCTTTCGGAATCAGACTGTGACGGGAAGGAGAAGAAGATAGGAGTATGGCCCAATAATAATTAGGCCACTTCCCTCCCTGCTAAATCAGCTTCTCTAAATAAATATCTTTAGAGAAATCTACTCAAGTTAAAAGTCCGAGTAGGTAAATCCTACTCGGACTTTTGACAAGAACTACACCTACCTATACGCAAACGCACCCACATATGAGACCACATCCACTCCGCACCCTATTCCTTGCCATCGGAATAGGGAGTCTAAGCCTCCACAGTACGACCGCTTCAGCTCAAGCTACCCAAAGCCCCGACAAGCACTATGCTCTGAGCGATACCATGGCACTCACCATCTTCGACTATGCTCAATACCGAGCTTACTATCGAAAACAATACAGAGATACCCCCTCCGATCCTCGGGAATATCGCTGGCTTCAGCTCCTGCAAATCGGGAGTAAGTATCAGGGCTACGTCAACTATGGGGAGCTACGTGCTGACTCGATATGGAATGCCTCGATTAAGGCTGGCAAGAGTGACGCTGAACTGCATCCCGAATGGTCTGCAGCTAAGGATGAATCACTACCCGACGTGAAGCTCCTCTTTGACCGCAACAAGGGCGTCTTAGACGCACACGACAGGGTCTTCATCAACAAGTACCACTACACCGAGCCTATCCCCCAGCAGCAGTGGACGATGGCCGAGGGCGATAGCACGATCTTAGGCTACACGTGCCACAAGGCTACGACGCGCTTCCGTGGACGAGACTACGTCGCTTGGTACACCGAGGAGATCCCCTACCCCTACGGACCCTATAAGTTCGGCGGTCTCCCTGGCCTCATCACCTGCATCTATGACACCCAGCGCGAGCACATCTACACGCTTGTAGGCTTTGAGAAAGCCCCAGCCTTAGACTACATCTACTACGGCAACGGCCGACGCAAGATCAACGAGGTCACACGCGAGGAGGTCAATAAGCTCCAGCGACAGTACCACGAGCAGCCGAATCTCTTCAAGTCCGATCTTATCACGCCAGCCCCTGGCACTAAGATCAACCGCAAGCCCAAGCCCTACAATCCCATCGAGCTGGAATAACCCCGCATAGCTATGATACGCTCGCTTCTCCGCACCCTATCCCTCGCTATCGGGATGGGGTGCTTGAGCCTTCCCGCCACAGGGCAAACGACCAAAGCAGGTATTGATCCCAGCAGGGTATATGCCCCGAGTGACAGCATTCAGAAGAGCATCTTTGATCACGCGCTGTACCGAGCCTACTATCTGAAGCAGTATCGAGATGACCCCGCCGATCCGCGAGCCTATCACTGGATGCAGATCCTGCAGATAGGTAGGAGCCACCAAGCCTACCTCGACTATGGAGATTTGCGTACAGACTCCATCTGGAACGCAGCAGCAAAGGGTAGGAAAAGCTATGGAGAATTTGAGGCTGAGCTTGATGCGGCCTTTAATGATACCTTTTCCAAGCAGAAGCTCGTCTTCGACCGCGCCAGAGGGATAGTCAACGCCTACGAAAGGATCTTCATCAGCACGTACCACTACACCGAGCCCATCCCCCAGCTCCAGTGGACGATGGCGCGGGGCGATAGCACGGTCTTAGGCTATACGTGCCACAAGGCCACGACACGCTTCCGCGGACGGGACTACATAGCTTGGTACACCGAGGAGATCCCCTTCCCCTATGGGCCCTTTAAGTTCAGCGGACTTCCTGGCCTCATCACCTGCATCTACGACACCCAGCGCGAGCATATCTACACGCTCGTAGGCTTCGAGAAAGCCCCATCTGCTGACTATATCTACGAGGAAGCGCGGCGCATGTGGTTCGAGACCACGAGAGAGGTGCTGGCGAAGCAGCAGAAGTACTTCCACGAGCAGCCCAACCTCTTCACCCCCGACATCCTCATCCCTGACCCCAGGAACAAGGCCATCAAGCGCAAGTCCAAGCCCTACAACCCTATCGAGCTGGAGTAAATCCCCCACAGAGCTATGAAACAGTCCATTCTCCACATCCTCTTCCTCACTATCGGGATGGGGTGCCTAAGCCTTCCCGCGATAGGTCAAAAGCCCAAGGTCTTCCCTGACTACACCTATGTATATGAGCCGAGCGACTCCATTCAGATGACCATATTCGACTACGCGCAGTATCGGGCCTACTATGAGAAGCAGTACCGAGACGACCCGTCTGTCCCCC
>ERZ1674088.8-NODE-8-length-43517-cov-27.572960_pt1 | contig 43517 bp, 30 predicted proteins | sample MGYA00581117_ERZ1674088 | MGnify/ENA primary metagenome ERZ1674088 (study PRJEB41354, sample SAMEA4873335) | human saliva metagenome | biome: human-associated habitat [ENVO:00009003]; feature: mouth environment [ENVO:08000002]; material: saliva material... | reverse complement strand
TATTCGAGGGGCAAACGAGTAGTGGTTCGCACCCCAAACCAATAGTCGTTTGATCACAAACAACTATTGGAGTGCAGCGCACCCTCCGCAAGTAGAGGTAAGAGGGCAATAGGGAGGCGTAGCATTTAGCTGGGATAAATAGCGTGCGGGAAGGGGAAAGCCACCGCATACTACCCTACCTCCTCTGAATACATATAGAAGAGGGTGCTATCAACCTATATTGGTCAGCGGGCAAACCTATATAGGTCGGTGTTTCGACCTATATAGGTTGCTTTCGTGACCTATATAGCTTCGCCCGCTGACCAATATAGCTTCATACCACCCTACACCGAAGAGAAGAAAGCAACCACTACTGATCACCATCCCAACCACTACTGGTCGCTATTAGTGACCAGTACTACTTCGTCGTGTGACCAGTACTGCTCCGACCACCGACCAGTACTGGTCGATTTCACCACCCAATAAAAGCGCCGTCCGCCTATCCCATAGATGGGATAGGCGGACGGCGTGCTTGCTACCTAATATATAAGGAGTGAGATTAGGAGGCGGAGCGCTCCAGCTCCTTGAGATTCTCCAACTTCTTGCGCTGCATAAATTCGTAGATACCTTCGAGGTGCTCGGTAACCTTACCACCACCGAACTCATAGACCTTGCTCACGAGGCCATCGAGGAAGTCACGGTCGTGAGAGACGAGGATGAGCGTGCCATCATAGTTGAGGAGGGCTTGCTTGAGGACTTCCTTCGTCTTCATGTCGAGATGGTTCGTCGGTTCGTCGAGGATCAGCAGGTTGTATGGCTCAAGGAGGAGCTTGAGGAGTGCCAAGCGCGTGCGCTCACCACCGCTGAGTACCTTGACCTTCTTCGTCGAAGCTTCGCCACCGAACATAAAGGCACCGAGGAGGTCCTTGATCTTCGTGCGGATCTCGCCCTCGGCTACATCATCGATGGTCTGGAAGACGGTGCGCGTCTCATCCTCGATGGCCGCCTGATTCTGGGCGAAGTAGCCGATCTGGACATTATGCCCGAGCGTGAGGACACCTTCGTGCTCCAGCTCCTTCATGATGCAGCGCACGAGCGTACTCTTCCCTTCCCCGTTCTTCCCGACGAAGGCAATCTTATCACCACGCTCGATCATCAGGTTGACATCAGAGAAGATACGCTTGTCACCAAAGGCCTTGCCGACGCCCTCCATCTGCACGGGATAGTTGCCCGAGCGTGGGGCGGGTGGGAAGCGCAGGCGGATAGCGGAGGTATCGATCTCATCGACCTCGACCAGCTCGAGCTTCTCAAGCATACGCACACGGCTCTGCACCTGGTTGGTCTTAGAGTACGTGCCCTTGAAGCGCTCAATGAAGTCAGTCGTCTCGGCGATGAACTTCTGCTGCTCCTCGTAGGCCTTCATCTGCTGCTCGCGACGCTCGGCACGTAGGCGCTGGTATTCGGAGTAGTTCACCTTGTAGTCGTAGAGGCGGCCCATGGTGATCTCGAGGGTACGCGTGGTGATGTGGTCGACGAAGGCACGGTCGTGGCTGATGACGACGACCGTCTGCCCCGTCTCGATGAGGAAGTCCTCGAGCCACTGGATCGACTCAATGTCGAGGTGGTTCGTCGGCTCGTCGAGGAGGAGGACGTCGGGCTTCTGCAGGAGGAGCTTTGCCAGCTCGATACGCATACGCCAGCCCCCACTGAACTCGCTCGTCTGTCGCGTGAAGTCGCTTCGCTTGAAGCCAAGACCAAGGAGCGTCAGCTCGATAGCCTTGTCATAGTTGATCTCTTCAATAGCGTAGTACTTCTCACCCAGTGCAGACACCTCCTCGATAATCGCCATATACTCGGGGCTATCGTAGTCGGTGCGGGTATTGAGAGCCTCGTTGAGCTCCTCCATACGGGCTGCCATCTGGTGGATGCTGCTGAAGGCTTGCTCAGCTTCCTCGAAGACGGTGCGCCCGTCTTCGGTGAGGAGGTGCTGGGGAAGGTAGGCCACCTGCACACCCGAGGGGACGTTGACCTTACCGCGAGTCGCCTCGCGCGTACCGCTGAGGATCTTTAGCAGGGTGCTCTTACCAGCACCATTCTTCCCCATAAGGGCGATGCGGTCCTTGGGGTTGATGACGAAGGAAATATCTGAGAAGAGGGGTGCCCCACCGATCTCGACAGTGAGGGCATCGACTGAAATCATACGCTATGCTTAGAGAATAGAAGGAGGAAAGGGGATGAGGGAGTAAAAGATCCCCCTATGTCAGGTGTACGGACACCCAGCATAGGGGGACGGGGCGGGCAGGCTACTGCCCTATCTGAAGGAGGGTGAAGCCAGCCTCGACGGGGTCGGTATCGAAGACGTTGCGCCCGTCGATGAGTAGCGGAGTCTTCACCGAGCGGTGAAGGACTTCCCAGGCGGGCATACGGAATGCCTTCCATTCGGTGACGTGGAAGATCGCATCGACATCGAGCGCGGAGTCGTAGACATCACGTGCGTAGCGGACGCGGTCGCCGAGACGACGGCGGGCCTCAGGCATAGCGATAGGGTCATAGACGGCGACCTCACAGCCAGCCTCGAGGAGGGAGTTGATAAGGACGAGCGAAGGCGCCTCACGCATATCGTCCGTCTCAGGCTTGAAGGCCAAGCCCCAGACAGCGACACGACGACCCTTCAGATCACCACCGAAGTAGCGGGAGAACTTCTCGAAGAGCACGTGCTTCTGCGCCTCGTTTACAGCCTCGACAGCTTCGAGGACACGCATAGGACGGCCATGCTCCTTCGCCGTGCGGATGAAGGCTTGCACATCCTTGGGGAAGCAAGAGCCTCCATAGCCACAGCCCGAGTAGAGGAACTTGCTCCCGATGCGGGCGTCACTACCGATGCCCTGACGCACCATAGAGACGTTGGCACCCACGGCTTCGCAGAGGTTCGCCACTTCATTCATGAAGCTGATGCGCGTAGCGAGCATAGCGTTGGCCGCGTACTTCGTGATCTCTGCCGAGGCGATATCCATGAAGAGGACGCGGAAGTTATTGAGGAGGATGGGCTTGTAGAGGCGCGTCATCAGCTCACGGGCACGGTCGCTATCGACACCGACGACGACACGGTCGGGGCGCATGAAGTCCTCGATAGCGTTGCCCTCCTTGAGGAACTCGGGGTTCGAAGCGACGTCGAAGGGAATGGACACGCCACGCTCACGCTGCGCCGCCTTGATCGTCTCACGGACCTTGAGGTAGGTACCTACGGGCACGGTGCTCTTGGTGACGACGAGACAATAGTCCGTCATCGCCTCACCGATAGCACGAGCTACGGAGAGGACGTGGCGCAGGTCGGCCGAGCCATCTTCGTCTGGGGGCGTACCGACAGCACTGAAGATAATCTCGACATGGGGCAGGACTTCGGCGATAGAGGTAGAGAAGTGCAGGCGTCCAGCCTCCACTCCACGGCGCACGAGGGCGTCCAGACCCGGCTCATAGATGGGTATCTCCCCATCACGCAGGCGCTGGATCTTCGCTTCATCAACATCTACACAGTAGACTTCTACACCGAGGTCAGCGAAGCAAGCTGCGCTGACCAGTCCGACATAGCCTATCCCTACGATAGCAATGGGCATAATGCTACTCCTTAATTATATATGTATCGGTGTTACTTCGCTGGGGCTGCTTCACGCAGCTCACGGGCGATACGCTCCATCTCTTCGGCAGGAAGCTGGAGCTTCTTCTTCAAGTCAATATCTCCCTCAGCATTGATGGGTACGAGGTGGATGTGCGCGTGGTTGACCTCCAGTCCGAGGACGAGGACAGCGACCTTGCGGCACTTCGTCACCGTCTGGATCTGACGGGCGACCTGCTTAGCGAAGACCATCATGCGCCCGAGCAGATCATCCTCGATATCGAAGACGTAGTCGACCTCCTGGCGAGGCACGACGAGCGTGTGACCGGGCTGTACGGGATTGATGTCGAGGAAGGCGTAGAACTCGGCGTCCTCGGCGACTCGATACGAAGGGATCTCCCCCTCAATGATGCGTGTGAAGAGCGTAGCCATGGAGCAAAACGAGATTAGATCGAGATATTGAGGATCTCAAAGTTCAGGAGGCCACCAGGCGTCTGGACCTCGACGACATCACCGACCTTGCGGCCCATGAGGCCCTTGGCGATGGGGGTGTTGACGGAGATCTTCTTCTCCTTGAGGTTCGCCTCGGTGTCAGAGACCAGCGTATAGGTCAGCTCAGCACCCGTCTTGGTATTGCGGATGGTGACCTTGCTCAGGATCTGGACGCTATCGGTAGAGATCTTCGACTCGTCGATGATACGAGCGTTAGCGACCTGTGCCTTGAGCTGAGCGATCTTCCCTTCGAGGAGGCCCTGAGCTTCCTTGGCAGCGTCGTACTCGGCGTTTTCCGAGAGGTCACCCTTATCGCGTGCCTCGGCGATCTGACGAGAGATCTCGGGGCGGTGAACGGATTCGAGTTCGTTGATCTCAGCTATGAGCTTGTCATAGCCGGCTTGTGTCATATAGTTATATGCCATAGTCGTAGTTGGGGAGTCATAGACTCCAGCCTAATTTTTGCGCGGTCTTGACCGCAAGTAAAAAACAATAGTGAACCCTACTCCAGCCGATCGCTGTCGTAGGGTTCCTTCGCAAAGGTACGATTATTTATCCAAGGCAGGGCACCAGCTTTATTTATTTGCTTCCCCCACCCTATCAAAACCTTACGCCTCCTGACTTCCCGACTCCCAAGCACAGCGGGCAGGAAGGCATCGGCGCATATCCTGCAGATAGCGGCAGTCGCCACCACGCCTGTACAGAGCGACTTAGCCGACTATCCGCATACGGTCCGCCACAGGGCAAGACCACCCCGCAGGTTCCCTTCATCTGAGCCCATAGTGGCCTACTGACGGACCACTATGAGAACGCCCCACTCGCCCGCAGTCGTACATCAGCGAGCTGGCTACTCCTCATCTTCGGCAAAGGGTAGCCATTGCTGCACCCACATCCCCGGGCGAAGCTCCTCGGGCGGATGCGAGAGGGAGAGTCCCAAGAGGCGGATGGGACGGTCAGCATAATCAAGCGCGCGCAGAAGCTCCAAGCCACGCTGCAGAAGAAGCTCGGGCGAAGAGAAGGCTTCGGGGAAGGAAGCCGAGCGGGAGAGTACGGAGAAGTCGGCGAACTTCACCCGCAGTGTGAGCGTGCGCCCCGAGAACTGACGGCGCTGCAGACGCCCGTCCAGCTCCTCGACCACCTCACGAAGGTGGGCTTCGACGACGAGGGGCTCGGCACTATTCTCCTCGAAGGTGCGCTCACAGCCGAGGCTCTTACGTACCCATTCGTAGATGACGGGGCGCTCATCCACCCCACGAGCGAAGTCATAGAAGACACGCCCCGCCTTACCGAAGTGCCGGGTCAGCTGCTCGAGGCTTCGCTCTCGGAGGTCAGCACCCGTGCGGATACCCAAGAGGTGCATACGCTCTGCCGTAGCACGCCCCACTCCCCAGAAGGCTTCGACGGGAAGCTCGGCGATGAAGTCCAGCGCCTGCGACGGATGAATCGTGCAGAGCCCGTCGGGCTTGCGCGCATCGGAAGCAATCTTCGCGAGGAACTTATTATACGACACACCCGCCGAAGCCGTCAGCCCCAACTCCTCGCGGATGCGGCGACGAATCTCACGCGCTATCTCTACGGCCATAGGCTCCCCGACCTTGTTCTCCGTCACGTCGAGAAAGGCCTCATCAAGAGAAATCGGCTCGATGATATCGGTGTAGTCGTGGAAGATGCCGTGAATGGCTCGCGATACCTCACGGTAGCGATCGAAGTTCACCGGCACGAAGATGAGCTGCGGGCAGAGCTTACGCGCCTTCGCCCCAGGCATCGCTGAGCGTACACCGAAGCGCCGAGCCTCGTAGCTCGCAGCACAGACCACCCCACGCGACTCCGCTCCACCCACGGCAATAGGCAGCCCCCGAAGCTCGGGATGGTCGTGCTGCTCTACCGAGGCGTAGAAGGCATCCATGTCGATGTGTATGATCTTGCGCATGGCGAAGGAGAGGAACGGGCAGGCGGCTTAGGGAGAAGCTATCACTTCTTGGGGCGCTGAGGCATCGGGCGCGTATAGGCCCAAGCCCAAGCGATGAGAGGGAGCTGGAGTGGCAGTCGCACCAAGGCGAAGGTCAGACGGGGATCCGCCGTGGCCTTCATATTAAGGTAGGTCTGGATATTCGCAGGGAAGACCGCGATAAGCAAGAGGACAATACCCCACGCAGCCCACACACGCAGACGAGTCTTCGGGCGAAGGACAAGAGCCACACCCAGCACGATCTCGATGACCCCACTCAGGGCAACGAGCGCTCCGTGAGCGGGGAGGTAGGGTGGCATCGTGCGCAGGTACATCTCAGCATTCACGAAGTGATTGATCCCAGCAGCGATATAGAGGAGGGCACAGAGGTAGAGCCCGACGAAGTAAAGGCGATAGCGAAGCATCGGAATGGATAGGGGAAAAGGTGATAAAAGCACTGACCCCCTACCGCGGGAGCGTTAGGGGGCCAGGGAGACCTGCCCTAAGCGGGCAAGCGTAGTACTTGAGATTATTCCGCTTTGAGCGTCACACGCTTGAAGGCAGTCACCGTGAGGCTCTTGCTCTGAGCCTGGAGGTACTGAGCGATGGTAAGCTTGTTGTCCTTGACGAAGAGCTGATCAAGGAGGGTATTTTCCTTGTAGTACTTCTTCAGGGCACCCTGTGCGATGTGGTCGACGAGGTTCTCGGGCTTACCAGCTTCGCGAGCCTTTTCGCGAGCGAGGTTGAGCTCACGTTCCTTGACATCAGCGGGGACGTCTTCTTCGGTGATGCCGACGGGAGCCATAGCAGCGATCTGCATAGCCACGTCGCGAGCGACCTGAGCGTCAGTAGCTTCGTTGAAGGCTACGATCGTAGCGAGCATGTTCCCTGGGTGGATGTAAGAGGTCGTGAAAGCACCCTGGACGAACTCGTATACACCGAGCTCCATCTTTTCACCAGAGACACCGCTGCGCTCGGTGATGTGGTCCTGTACGCTACGGCCGTCAGCCAGAGGAGCAGCGAGGATTTCTTCCTTAGAAGCACCCTTCTTAGCCTTAGCTACTTCGAGGATAGAGGAGACGAGCTTGATGAAGTCTTCGTTCTTAGCGACGAAGTCCGTTTCGCACTTGACGCCTACCATGACAGCATAGTCGCCTTCGTGAGCAGCGAGGATGCAGCCTTCTTCGGCTTCGTGGTCGCCACGCTTAGCAGCGATAGCCTGGCCACGCTTACGGATGAGTTCGATAGCCTTGTCGAGGTCGCCAGCAGCTTCTTCGATAGCCTTCTTAACATCGGTGAGACCAGCACCGGTGAGGGCGCGGAGCTTCTTGATGTCTTCCAACAATTTACTCATGATGGTATCTTGTATTGAGTTAGAGTTCTTGTGATTGGTAGATAAGACCCGAGGACGAGCGGGTTAGACGGCTCATCCTCGGACTTATCTTACTGTATATCGCTCCCGTCAGGGAGTCGACAGGGTCGTCTCAGACGGAGAGCTTAAGCTTCTTCGGAGGTAGCCTCAGCCTTGCGGCGGGTACGGCTACCCTTCTGTACGAGCTTAGCGCCACCTTCGCCTTCGCCCTTTTCCTGGCCCTTACCTTCGGCCTTGCGTTCCTGCAGACCTTCGGAGATAACGCCACAGATAGCCGAGACGATGACTTCTACGGCAGCCGTAGAGTCGTCGTTAGCAGGGATGACGTAGTCGACATTAGAGGGATCGCTATTGGTGTCCACAATAGCGAAGACGGGGATACCGAGGCGCTGAGCTTCAGCTACTGCGATGTGCTCCTTCATTACGTCTACGACGAAGAGGGCGTTAGGCAGCTTGTTCATATCAGCGATAGAGCCGAGCGTAAGCTCGAGCTTAGCACGCTGACGAGAGATCTGGAGCTTCTCGCGCTTGGAGAGGTTATCAAACGTACCATCAGCAGTCATCTTATCGATCTCGGTCATCTTCTTGACGGCCTTGCGGATCGTAGCGAAGTTGGTAAGCATACCACCGGGCCAGCGCTCCGTGACATAAGGCATACCTACAGCCTTAGCCAGCTCAGCGACAGCGCCCTTGAGCTGCTTCTTCGTAGCTACGAAGAGGATCTTCTTGCCAGCCTTTGCCAGGCCCTTGGCGACTTCTGCTGCTTCGTCGACCTTGACAACAGTCTTGTGAAGGTCGATGATGTGGATGTCGTTACGCTCCATGAAGATGTATGGAGCCATAGCTGCATTCCACTTACGGGTGAGGTGACCGAAGTGGGCACCTGCTTCTATGAGTTGGTCAAATGAAACTCTTGACATGATTTCGTTTACGTTCTATAAAGTGTAACAGAATTACTTTCAACTGCTTGGTAGGACGGAAGTCTTACTCCAGGGAAAAGACTCCCATAGCTCTAAGCAATTTAGATACTAAACGCGAAATAACATCCCTCAGGCCACAAGCCTGAGATGAGGGATATTAACGCTTGCTGAACTGGAAGCGCTTGCGTGCCTTGGGGCGACCTGGCTTCTTACGCTCGACGACACGAGAGTCGCGAGTAAGGAAGCCTTCTGCGCGCAGGGCTGGCTTGTCTTCTTCGTTGATCTTGACGAGAGCACGAGCGATCGCAAGACGAGCTGCTTCGCTCTGTCCCTTGAAGCCCCCACCCTTGAGGTTGATCTTGATGTCATACTTCTCTACGGCATCCAGAGTAGCCAGGGGCTGGCGTACGATGTACTGGAGGATCGAAGAGGGGAAGTATGCAGCGATATCACGCTTGTTGATCGTGATCTTCCCGCTACCTGCTGCTACATATACGCGGGCTACTGCGGCCTTACGACGGCCAATGGCATTGATGAATTCCATACGTCCTGGTATATATTACTTGAGCTTGGAGAGATCGACGAGACGAGGCTGCTGTGCTTCGTGCTTGTGCTCTGCGCCGTCATAGACGTAGAGGTTAGCCAGGATAGCAGCACCGAGACGGTTCTTGGGGAGCATACCCTTGACGACCTTGCGGAAGAGGCGGTCAGAGCCCTTAGCCTGCAGGAAGCGGGGGCTGAACTGACGCTGCCCACCGGGGTAGCCAGAGAACTTAAGATAGACGCGGTCATCCCACTTCTTACCAGTGAGGACTACCTTGTCGGCGTTGATTACGATCACGTTGTCCCCGCAGTCTACGTGGGGCGTGAAGTTGGGCTTGTACTTACCGCGAAGGAGCTTAGCGATCTTGGAGCATACACGACCCAAGCTCTCTCCTGCTGCGTCCACGACGACCCACTCCTTGGTGACGGTCGCCTTGTTGGCAGAGACGGTCTTGAAACTTAAAGTGTCCATTCCTTCTGTCTTGTTGTTAATGATTCGACGAAATAGCGATTCTACTTATAGCGACAGGTCTTCTCGTGGCCTTACCCTATAACTATGGGACACAGGCAAAGCGCACACTACTCTCCCAGTACTGGGCGATAAGACTCTGTCGATCCTCATAGACTCGCTGGGTACTATTTGATAAACAGCGCACAAAGATACAAAAAAACAAGAGACGCCGTGCACGGCTCTCATCATCACATCTCGATAGTGGGTGAGCATCTCTATAGAAGTAGCGATACAGCCCGCATCCCCTCGAAGTATCACCCTCTAAAAGGTGGAGCAAGCTTCATCGCGCCGAGCAGAAGATACCAGAGCGTGCAAGCCGTGCAAAGCAGTAGTGGTCGGTGGTATGAACCACTATTGCTCCGTGCACAAAGCAATAGTGGTTTGAGGTACAAACAACTATTGGTTTGGGGTACGAACCAGTAGTGGTTTGCACACGAAGTACTATTACTTCGAAACCCTCACCCTATGAAAGCTCACTATACTATATCAATAAGATAGGCGAACCCTTCGGCAAGAAGGTCACCTGAGAGCGCGTAGCTACACACTCAAATAGGTACAAAGCACAAGAGCCTCGTACCCCCTCCCGCCATATCCGTCCGAGGGATAATGGCGACACACGGGAAAAAGCCTCCCCCTCCCCCGCTGTGTAAAGGCGGCCTATATAGGAGTAGGTTGTTGCTCTGCGTATGAATAAAAGTTGCGGACGAGTGGCAGAAAAGTGTGGGCTACGTACATGGCTCTAATATCTACGTACGTGGATATTTAGATTTACGCACCTGGTCTTTAAGACTACGTGCATAGATAGAAGAAAACCACTACGTGAAGGCGCTTTTTTCTTCACGAGAAGGACACTTTCCCTCCGCTGGATAAGAGGAATACTCGCGATGAGGCGAAGGGCTTGCTTGACTACTTCGGGGGGGCATATCGGGGAACTGTGCATGCGATACCTTAGCACACTAAATAGAGGGCAGGACTCGCAGCAACCGTCTCATATCGGTTCAAATCACCCCTTCGAGAGCCACCCTCCTCTATCCTCCTATAAATAAGCCACGCACACCACCGCTAAAAATGGGGCTATTTTCCCTAAAAAAAGAAGTCCCCATCAGCGTAGGCATAAAAAAGCCCCGCCCGCAGGAGCAAGGCTCTTGCGGGCGGGGCAGATATGTTATAGGGAGGAGGGCTTAGCCAGCGATGCTGACGTCGCCTTCGAGGTCGAGACCAGAGGAGGCAGCGAGTGCCTGTTCGTGTTCGCTCACAGGCATGACCACGAGACGCTTGTACTCACGCAGACCCGTACCAGCGGGGATGAGGTGACCACAGATGACGTTCTCCTTGAGGCCTTCGAGCGTATCGACCTTACCGTTGATAGCAGCATCGTTAAGGACCTTCGTCGTTTCCTGGAAGGAAGCAGCCGACATGAAGCTCTTCGTCTGCAGAGCAGCGCGGGTGATCCCCTGGAGGATCTGGCGAGCCGTCGCGGGCTTAGCTTCGCGGACCTCTACAGTACGCAGGTCGCGGCGCTTCAGCTGACTGTTCTCATCACGCAGCTTGCGGAGCGTGACGATCTGACCTGGGCTAAGGGTCTCGGAGTCGCCAGCGTCGACGACGACGACCTTACCCCAGAGGCGGTCGTTCTCATCCATGACCTCAAGCTTATCGACGACCTGCTGCTCGAGGAAGAGCGTATCCCCTGGATCGAGGATCTCTACCTTGCGCATCATCTGGCGGACGATGACCTCAAAGTGCTTGTCGTTGATCTTCACACCCTGCAGGCGATAGACGTCCTGGACTTCGTTGACGATGTATTCCTGGACAGCCGTGGGGCCCTTGATCTCGAGGATATCGGTAGGCGTGATAGCACCATCAGAGAGAGGCATACCAGCGTAGACCGAGTCACCCTCCTGCACGAGGATCTGCTTAGAGGTAGGTACGAGGTACTTACGCTCAGCGCCGAGCTTGGTGGTGACGATGACCTCACGGTTACCACGCTTGAGGCTCTTACCGAAGGAGACGACACCATCGACTTCTGCTACGACAGCAGGGTTGGATGGGTTACGTGCTTCAAAGAGCTCCGTGACACGAGGCAGACCACCGGTGATGTCACCCGCCTTACTCATCGAGCGAGGGATCTTAGCGAGCGTTTCCCCGACGTGGATCTCGGAGTGGTTCTCCTGGACGACGTGAGCACCTACTGGGAGGTTGTAGCTCTTGAGGAGGTTACCGTTGGCGTCCTCGATATGGATACCAGGTACGACGTTACGGTCCTTCGATTCGGTGATGATCATTTCCTTCAGACCCGAAGCTTCGTCAGATTCGACGCGGTAGGTAGAGCCTTCGATGAGGTTATCGAAGACGACCTTACCCGAGACTTCGGAGATGATGAGGGCATTGAAGGGGTCGAATTCGAAGAGCGTCTGACCCTTCTTGACCTCTTCACCTTCAGCGAAGAAGAGCTTAGCACCATAAGGCACCTTGACAGAGCGGAGGACGATCTTCGTATTCTTGTCGGAGATCTTCAGCTCGGTCATGCGGCTGACGACGATGTTGACGGGCTTGCCACCATCTTCGGAAGCCACTTCGGCGACACGCAGGTCATCAAAGGTGACGATACCATCGTACTTAGCAGCGACACTATTGCGCGTAGCGACGTTCGAAGCTACCCCCCCGACGTGGAAGGTACGGAGTGTCAGCTGTGTACCAGGCTCACCGATAGACTGAGCAGCGATGACCCCGACGACCTCACCCTTCTGGACGAGGATGTTCGTAGCGAGGTTACGGCCGTAGCACTTAGCGCAGACACCCTTCTTAGACTCACAGGTGAGTACCGAGCGGATCTCGACCTGCTCGATGGGCGATGCCTGGATGCGCTCAGCAGCTGCTTCGCGGATCTCTTCGCCAGCGTAGACGAGGACTTCACCCGTAGAAGGATGGATCACATCGTGTACAGAGACACGACCGAGGATGCGCTCATAGAGGGTAGCTACTACTTCGTCGTCGTTGTCTTCCTTCGTGAGCTCAGTAGCCACGAGACCACGGAGCGTACCACAGTCTTCTTCGGTGACGATGACATCCTGCGAGACGTCTACGAGACGACGCGTGAGGTAACCAGCGTCAGCCGTCTTCAGAGCCGTATCAGCAAGACCCTTACGAGCACCGTGGGTAGAGATGAAGTACTCGAGCACGGAGAGCCCCTCCTTGAAGTTCGAGAGAATTGGGTTCTCAATGATCTGCCCACCTTCGCTACCGCTCTTCTGAGGCTTAGCCATCAGACCACGGATACCGGAGAGCTGACGGATCTGTTCCTTCGAACCACGAGCACCAGAGTCCATCATCATGAAGACGGAGTTGAAGCCCTGGTTGTCTTCGCTCAGGTGCTTCATCAGGATACCCGTGAGCTGGCTATTGACGTGCGTCCACGTGTCGATGATCTGATTGTAGCGCTCGTTGTTCGTAATGAACCCGCCGCTATAGTTCATCATGATCTCTTCGACTGCTTCGTAACCTTCAGCGATGAGCTTAGCCTTCTCTTCGGGGATGATGACGTCACCGAGGTTGAAGGAGAGACCGCCCTTGAAGGCCATATAGTACCCGAGGTTCTTGATATCATCGAGGAACTGTGCCGTGACAGCCACACCGCAGACCTTGATCACGCGGCCGATGATGTCACGCAGGCTCTTCTTACCGAGGACTTCGTTGACGTAGCCCACTTCCTTAGGTACGTACTCGTTGACGAGCAGACGGCCCATAGAGGTGTCGACCATGTGACGGATGGGTTCGCCATCCTTGACGTCGTCGACGTAGACCTTGATAGGAGCGTGGAGGTCGATCTTACCTTCGTTATAAGCGATGGTAGCTTCCTCGACACCGTAGAAGGTGTAGCCGTCACCCTTAGCACCTGGACGGAGCTTGGTGATGTAGTACAGACCGAGCACCATGTCCTGCGAAGGAACGGTGATAGGCGCACCATTGGCGGGGTTGAGAATATTGTGCGAAGCGAGCATGAGCATCTGCGCTTCGAGAATAGCTTCGTTGCCGAGAGGGAGGTGGACAGCCATCTGGTCACCGTCGAAGTCCGCGTTGAAGGCGGTACAGGACAGCGGATGGAGCTGGATAGCCTTACCCTCGATCATCTTAGGCTGGAAGGCCTGGATACCGAGACGGTGAAGTGTAGGAGCACGGTTCAGGAGGACGGGATGGCCCTTCATGACGTGCTCGAGGATATCCCATACGACGGGATCCTTGCGGTCTACGATCTTCTTAGCGCTCTTGACCGTCTTGACGATACCGCGCTCGATGAGCTTACGGATGACGAAGGGCTTGTAGAGCTCAGCGGCCATATACTTAGGCAGACCGCACTCGTGCATCTTCAGCTCAGGGCCGACGACGATGACCGAACGGGCAGAGTAGTCGACACGCTTACCGAGGAGGTTCTGACGGAAGCGACCCTGCTTACCCTTGAGGCTATCGGAGAGGGACTTGAGAGGGCGGTTGTTGTCGGAGCGTACAGCGCTTGACTTACGCGAGTTGTCGAAGAGTGAGTCGACAGCCTCCTGGAGCATGCGCTTTTCGTTGCGCAGGATGACCTCGGGAGCCTTGATCTCGATCATACGCTTCAGACGATTGTTACGGATGATCACACGACGATAGAGGTCGTTGAGGTCAGACGTAGCGAAGCGTCCCCCATCGAGAGGTACAAGCGGACGGAGATCGGGTGGGATGACGGGCAGCACCTTCATGATCATCCACTCGGGGCGGTTGACATTCTTGGAGGCGCGGAAGCTCTCTACGACCTGAAGGCGCTTGAGGGCTTCGTTCTTACGCTGCTGTGAGCCGTCGGTGCTGGCACGGTGGCGCAGCTCGTAGGACAGGGCATCGAGGTCGAGGCGAGCGAGCATGTCGTAGACTGCCTCAGCACCCGTCTTACAGATGAACTTATCAGGATCGGAGTCTTCGAGCTGTGCATTACCTGGGTATTCCTGATCGAGGTAATCAAGGTAGTCGAGGTACTGCTCTTCGGTGAAGACAGGATTGGGATCCTTATCGAGCGACTTAGCGGCAGTCTCCTTTGTCAGGTCATCGTTGATGCGAGACTGGAGCACACCACCCTGGATGAGGACGTAGCGCTCGTAGTAGATGATAGACTCGAGCTTCTTGGTAGAGAGACCAAGGAGGTAGCCCATCTTGTTGGGGAGTGAGCGGAAGTACCAGACGTGTGCGATGGGCACCTCCAGCTTGATATGCCCCATACGCTCACGGCGTACCTTCTTCTCCGTGACCTCGACACCGCATCGGTCGCAGACAATACCGCGATAGCGGATACGCTTGTACTTACCACAGTGGCACTCGAAGTCCTTGACGGGACCGAAGATGCGCTCGCAGAAGAGCCCATCACGCTCGGGCTTGTAGGTACGGTAGTTGACGGTCTCGGGCTTCAGCACTTCGCCGCTGGAGTTCTCTAAGATCTCCTCGGGGGAGGCAAGAGAAATCCGGATCTGTGAGAAGTTGCTCTTTATCTTATTGTCTTTCTTGAAAGCCATAATAGAAAGGGAAATAATGCGGATCTTATTCGAGGGAGAAGCTTAGACCTAAGCCCTTAAGCTCGTTGAGCAGTACGTTGAGCGACTCAGGGATACCAGGCGTAGGCATGGGATCACCCTTGACGATCGCTTCGTAAGCCTTCGAGCGCCCGTGGACGTCGTCAGACTTGATGGTGAGGATCTCCTGGAGGATGTGCGAAGCACCGAAGGCTTCGAGAGCCCAGACTTCCATCTCCCCGAAGCGCTGACCACCGTGCTGAGCCTTACCACCGAGTGGCTGCTGCGTGATGAGCGAGTAAGGACCGATGGAGCGAGCGTGCATCTTGTCATCGACCATGTGACCGAGCTTGAGGAAGTAGGTCACACCGACCGTAGCAGGCTGGTCGAACTGCTCACCCGTACCACCGTCGAAGAGGTAGGTCTTACCGTTGCGGGGAAGCCCAGCCTTATCCGTCCAAGCGTGCATATCATCGAGCGAAGCACCGTCGAAGATAGGCGTAGCGAACTTGCAGTCAAGACGACGGCCAGCCCAAGCCAGGACAGCCTCGAAGATCTGACCGAGGTTCATTCGCGAAGGCACACCGAGGGGGTTGAGACAGAGGTCGACAGGCGTACCATCTGCGAGGAAGGGCATATCCTCCTGGCGGACGACCTTAGAGACGATACCCTTGTTTCCGTGACGACCTGCCATCTTATCACCGACCTGGATCTTACGCTTCTTAGCGATGTAGACCTTAGCCATCTGGATGATACCAGAGGGCAGTTCATCACCCATGGTCTCGTCGAGCTTCTTACGACGGAGATCCGACTCGTATTCCTTAGACTTCTTGAGGTAGTTGGAGATCACCTCCGTGATGAGCTTATCCGTGTGCTCGTTGCCCGTCCACCCCGAGAAGATGATCTCGTTGTAGTTCAGAGCCTCGAGTTCAGTGCGAGTGAACTTAGCACCCTTGCGAATCTTCTCAACACCGAGGAAGTCCTTCACGCTGTTCTTACAGGTCTTGCCTGAAGTCAGCTTGAAGAGCTTGTCGATGAAGAGCTCACGGAGCTCAGCCTGCTTGCGCTCTGCCTTCTCTTCGAGGGCGAGGACAGCATCCTTCAGCTCGGAGCGATTCTTCTTAGCAGCCTTGGAGTAGAGCTTCGTATCGACGATGACACCACGCAGTGAGGGCGTAGCCTTGAGTGAAGCATCCTTCACGTCACCAGCCTTATCACCGAAGATAGCACGAAGGAGCTTTTCTTCTGGCGTGGGATCCGACTCACCCTTAGGCGTGATCTTACCGATCAGGATATCGCCTGGCTCGACGCGAGCCCCGACACGGATGATACCGTTCTCATCGAGGTTCTTCGTAGCGTCGTCGCTGACGTTGGGGATATCGCTGGTAAGTTCTTCGAGACCGCGCTTCGTCTCACGTACCTCGAGCGTGTACTCGTCGACGTGGACAGAGGTGAAGAAGTCTTCGCGGACAAGGCGTTCGTTCAGCACGATAGCATCCTCATAGTTGTAACCCTTCCAAGGCATATAAGCGACCTGGACGTTACGACCGAGAGCGAGTTCACCGGCCTGGGTAGAGTAGCCTTCGGTGAGGACATCACCAGCCTCGACACGCTGACCCTTGAAGCAGATAGGACGAAGGTCAATCGTGGTACTCTGGTTCGTCTTGCGGAACTTAGGCAGGCTGTAGGTCGTGATAGGATCTTCGAAGCTTACGAAGAGCTCGTCATCCGTACGGTCGTAGCGGATCTTGATAGAGGTAGCGTCGACGAAGACGACTTCACCAGCGCGCTCTGCTACGATCTGCGTACGAGAGTCACGTACCAACTGAGCCTCGATACCCGTACCGACGATAGGAGCTTCGGGACGGAGGAGAGGTACAGCCTGACGCATCATGTTCGATCCCATGAGCGCACGGTTAGCATCGTCGTGCTCCAGGAAGGGAATGAGCGAAGCAGCGATAGAGGCGATCTGCGTAGGCGCAACGTCCATCAGCTGAACTTCAGCGGGCGTCACGACAGGGAAGTCAGCCTCCTTACGTGCCTTGACAGCGTCGCGGAGGAAGTTACCTTCATCATCCAGAGGAGCATTCCCCTGAGCTACGATGAGGTCTTCTTCTTCCTCAGCGGTATAGTACTTCAGAGCCTCATCAGAGAAGTCAACCTTCCCATTCTCGACGCTGCGGTAAGGCGTCGTGATGAAGCCGAGGTCATTGATCTTCGCATAGACACAGAGCGAAGAGATCAGACCGATGTTTGGCCCTTCAGGCGTCTCAATAGGACAGAGACGGCCGTAGTGGGTATAGTGTACGTCACGGACCTCGAAGCCGGCACGCTCACGAGAGAGACCGCCAGGACCGAGAGCCGAGAGACGGCGCTTGTGCGTGATTTCGGCCAGAGGGTTCGTCTGGTCCATGAACTGCGACAGCGCGTTCGTACCGAAGAATGAGTTGACGACCGAGGAGAGCGCCTTAGCGTTGATCAGATCCGTGGGCACGAAGACTTCGTTGTCACGGACGTTCATACGCTCACGGACGGTACGAGCCATACGAGCCAGACCGACGCCGAACTGATTATAGAGCTGCTCACCGACGGTACGTACACGACGGTTCGAGAGGTGGTCGATATCGTCGACGACCTCCTTAGAGTTGACAAGCCCGATGAGGTACTTGATGATGGCCACGATATCCTCGTTGGTCAGTACGCGTATCTCGGGATCGATGTCGAGACCGAGCTTCTTATTGATACGATAGCGCCCTACTTCACCGAGGTCATAGCGCTTGTCGGAGAAGAAGAGGTTAGAGAGGACTTCACGAGCATTGGCCTCATCGGCAGGGTCTGCATTACGCAGCTGACGATAGATATAGTAGAGGGCATCGTGCTCGGAGTTACAGGGGTCCTTCTGCAGGGTATTGAAGATCAGCGTGAAGTCAAGAGAATCCTCGGTCTTCTCCTTGTGGAGGAGGATCGTCTTGTTGCTCGACTCGAGGATCAGGTCGATGTTTTCTTCAGTGATCTCTGCCTCACGCTCTACGAGGACGGTGATACGCTCCATGGAGACGACTTCACCCGTATCCTCATCGCTGAGGTCATCGATATAAGTCTTGGTGACGCGGCCAGCAAGGCGGCGACCGATGTGCTTCTCAAGGTTAGCGCGTGTGACCTTCACCTCTTCGGAGAGATCGAAGAGATCAAGGATCTGCTTATCTGACTCAAAGCCAATAGCACGCAGCAGGGTCGTCACAGGGAGCTTCTTCTTACGGTCGATGTAGGCATACATGACATTGTTGATGTCCGTAGCGAACTCGATCCAAGAGCCCTTGAAAGGAATGATACGTGCCGAGTAGAGCTGCGAGCCGTTGGTGTGCGTGCTCGTGCCAAAGAACACCCCGGGAGAACGGTGGAGCTGCGAGACGACGACGCGCTCAGCTCCATTGATGACAAACGTACCCGACTCCGTCATATAAGGGATGTAGCCCAGGAAGACATCCTGCACTACAGTGCTGAAGTCCTCGTGGTCGGGGTCGGTACAAGACAGCTTCAGCTTCGCCTTGAGGGGGACGCTATAGGTCAGACCTCGGCTCAGGCATTCCTCGATAGTGTACTTAGGGGGATCGACATAGTAATCGAGAAATTCGAGAACAAAGTTATTACGCGTATCAGCGATAGGGAAGTTCTCATTGAAGACTCGATATAGGCCCTCAGACTTACGGCTCTCCGTAGCGGTGTCGAGCTGGAAGAAGTCGCGGAAGGACTTCAGCTGCACCTCTAAGAAGTCTGGGAAGACGAGAGGGTTCTTTATCGAAGCAAAGTTGATTCTCCCTGATTTTGGATTGGAAGCCATCTATTGATTCTTTGAGTGAAAGGGGGGTTCGGGAATGTTTAGACACGAAATGGTTAAGACCCCCCTCGTCGGGGGATCTTAACCATAATCACCTGATTAGAGGTGCTATAGGTGGGCTTACTTAAGTTCTACTTCAGCACCAGCTTCTTCAAGAGCCTTCTTGAGAGCTTCTGCAGTAGCCTTGTCTACGCCTTCCTTAACAGGAGCGGGAGCAGCGTCTACGATGTCCTTAGCTTCCTTGAGCCCGAGGCCGCAGTGTTCCTTAACAGCCTTTACTACCTGGAGCTTAGCAGCGCCAGCGCTCTTGAGGATAACGTCGAAGGAGCTCTTTTCTTCTTCCTGAGCGCCTTCAGCGGGGCCAGCTACGACAACAGCTGCAGCTGCTGGTTCGATTCCGTACTCGTCCTTAAGGATAGCTGCGAGTTCGCTTACTTCCTTTACCGTCAGGTTTACAAGCTGTTCGGCAATTGCTTTGATATCTGCCATGTCGATTAGTTATTTCGTTGTTGTTGTTTTTGTTTGTGGGATAGTTAGGACTCCTCTTATTCAGCAGCAGCTTCGGTAGCTTCGCCTTCGCCCTTGTTTTCAAGAGCAGAGATGACGTTGCGAATGGGAGACTGGAGGAGAGCGACGACGTCTGCGATAAGCTCTTCCTTGCTCTTGATAGCGACAAGTTCAGCGAGCTGGTCAGCGCCATAGAAGCCCGTCTCAGCATAAGCAGCCTTGAGGCGAAGCTTGGACTCTTCCTTCTTGTCCTTAGCGAAGTCCTTGATGATCTTTGCGGGGGCGTTAGCTACCGTGGTGAACATGATAGCGGTGTTCCCCTTGAGGGCTGAGTAGATTGCAGCGAAGTCTGTTTCGGACTCGGAGAGAGCGCGGCGAAGCAGGGTGTTCTTAGCTACTACCAGACGGATACCCCCCTTGTTACAAGCACGACGGAGCTGGGCGGTCTTAGCGGCGTCCAGGCCTTCGATGTTGGTCAGGTAGAAGTGTGGGTACTCGTTGAGGTAGCCCTTGAGCTGCTCTACGACGGTGCCTTTATTTTCCTTTCTCATGATTTCTTCCTCTGTTATTATTCTTCTACTGACTTAGGATCGATCTTGATACTTGGGCTCATCGTGCTGGAGAGGTAGATGCTCTTGACATACGTACCCTTAGCAGCAGATGGCTTGAGGCGGAGGAGCGTCGTGATGATCTCGTTAGCGTTGTCATAGATCTGATCAGCCGAGAAGGAGACCTTACCGATAGAGGTATGGACGATCCCCGTCTTGTCGACCTTGAAGTCGATCTTACCAGACTTCACTTCCTTGACAGCAGCAGCGATGTCGTTAGTTACCGTACCGCTCTTAGGGTTTGGCATGAGGCCACGAGGACCGAGTACACGACCCAGAGCCCCGATCTTACCCATAATAGCGGGCATGGTGATGATGACGTCGATATCAGTCCAGCCACCGCGGATCTTCTCGATGTACTCATCGAGGCCGACATAGTCAGCACCAGCAGCCTGGGCTTCAGCTTCCTTATCAGGAGTACAGAGCGCAAGCACACGTACCTGCTTCCCCGTACCGTGGGGGAGGGTAACAACGCCACGAACCATCTGATTTGCCTTGCGAGGATCGACGCCGAGGCGAACATCCACATCAACAGAAGCATCGAACTTGGTATCGGTGATTTCCTTTACCAGCGCAGAAGCTTCGCGGAGTGAATAGATCTTCCCGGGCTCGATCTTGCTAAAAGCGATCTTTTGCTTTTTCGTAAGTTTACTCATCTTTCTATTGATTAGTTACCGGGAAATTCGCCCTTTACAGTGATACCCATACTGCGAGCCGTACCAGCGACGATCTTCATCGCAGCTTCGACGGTGAAGCAGTTCAGGTCGACAATCTTATCCTGTGCAATCGCGCGGACCTGTTCCCACGTCAGTTCAGCCACCTTATTACGGTTAGGCTGTGCAGAGCCACTCTTGAGCTTTGCTACTTCCTTGAGCTGTACAGCGACGGGAGGGGTCTTGACGATGAAATCAAAAGACTTGTCAGCATAGTAAGTGATCACTACGGGGAGGACCTTACCAGCCTGGTCTTGAGTTCTGGCATTGAATTGCTTGCAAAACTCCATTATATTGATCCCCTTGGCACCAAGAGCAGGTCCCACGGGAGGTGAGGGGTTTGCAGCCCCACCTTTAATTTGCAATTTTAGTTGTCCAGCAACTTCCTTAGCCATTGTCTTGAATCTTAAGTGTTACACACTAGAACGTGAGAAGGAGCACCTGCGTAACCAGCTTACTCCTTGACCACTTGCGAATAATTGAGCTCCAGCGGAGTCTTACGTCCAAACATCTTCACCATCACGCGAAGCTTCTGCTTCTCGGGGGTTACCTCTTCGACGGTAGCCTCGTAGTTAGCGAAAGCACCATCGATGATACGTACAACGTCGCCCACGTAGAGCTCGAGGTCGTACACCCCTTCGGAGTCAGCCATCTGGTCTGCACGACCGAGGATGCGCTCCACTTCACTTCTCTTGAGCGGCTCGGGTTCTCCACCCTTGTTCGCTCCGAGGAAGCCGATGACGTTAGGCATATTGCGCAGGGTGTGGGCTACATCGCCAAGCAATGCGGCCTCCACGAGCACATAGCCTGGGAGGTAAGGACGCTCTTTGATGACCTTCTTACCAGCACGCTGGGTCACGATCTTCTCTGTGGGGATGACCACCTGGGAGACATACTGACCAAGATTAGTATTCTTCATCTCAGCCTCCAGCTGCTCACGCACCTTGGCCTCCTTACCGCTAACGGCTCGGAGCACATAGAATCTCTTTTCTGCTACTTCAGTCATGATGGGGAAGGGTCTCAGCGAAGCTTAGGCTCCGATACGGCTATACACAAAACCAAGGATGGTCTCGAAACTCTTGTCCATCCCTAAAACGACCAGAGCGATGATGAGGGAAGCAACCATCACCACCACGGCACTATTGGTGAGCTCTGAACTTGACGGCCAGGACACCTTCTGTGTAAGCTCGACATACGAAGCGTTAAACGCGCCTCCTATCTTCTTAATGAAACTCATTATCGTTTTCTATTTAGCACGGGTTGAGAGACTCGAACTCCCGACACCTGGTTTTGGAGACCAGTGCTCTACCAACTGAGCTAAACCCGTAGAAGAAGAGACAGACGGGACGAGGCGCCTCGTCTGTCCCTTACTTTGAGGACTATCTGATGATTAGTCGAGGATTTCGGTGATCTGACCCGAACCTACCGTACGGCCACCTTCACGGATAGCGAAGCGAAGACCTACGTTGCAAGCTACTGGGTAGATGAGTTCGACGTTGATCTCAACGTTGTCACCAGGCATCACCATTTCTACACCTTCGGGGAGAGTGATCTCACCAGTTACGTCGAGCGTACGGATGTAGAACTGAGGACGATACTTGTTGTGGAAAGGAGTGTGGCGACCACCTTCTTCCTTCTTCAGGACGTAGACAGAAGCCTTGAAGCGAGAGTGGGGCTTTACCTGACCAGGCTTAGCGATGACCATACCACGCTTGATTTCGTTCTTGTCGATACCACGGAGGAGGAGACCGACATTGTCACCAGCCTGACCTTCATCGAGGATCTTGCGGAACATTTCAACACCCGTGACGACGGACTTGAGACCTTCTGCACCGAGACCGATGATCTGAACTTCATCACCCGTGTGGATAACACCCGTTTCGATACGACCCGTAGCTACCGTACCACGACCGGTGATCGAGAATACGTCTTCGACAGGCATAAGGAAGGGCTTATCGATGTCACGAGGAGGCAGGGGGATCCAAGTGTCAACAGCATCCATCAGTTCCATGATCTTGTCTTCCCAAACGGGCTCACCATTGAGACCACCGAGGGCAGAACCACGGATAACAGGAGTGTTGTCGCCGTCGAATTCGTAGCTGGAGAGAAGCTCGCGCATATCCATTTCTACGAGTTCGAGCATTTCTTCGTCGTCAACCATGTCACACTTGTTCATGAAGATGACGAGACGAGGAACGTTTACCTGACGAGCCAGAAGTACGTGCTCACGCGTCTGGGGCATAGGACCATCCGTAGCAGCAACTACGATGATAGCACCGTCCATCTGAGCAGCACCCGTGACCATGTTCTTCACATAGTCAGCGTGACCTGGGCAGTCAACGTGAGCATAGTGACGGTTAGCCGTCTCGTACTCAACGTGTGAGGTGTTGATCGTGATACCACGTTCCTTTTCTTCAGGAGCATTGTCGATGGAGTCGAAAGAACGGAGTTCAGAGAGACCCTTCTTAGCAAGCACCGTCGTGATTGCTGCGGTAAGGGTCGTCTTACCGTGGTCGACGTGACCGATCGTACCAATGTTTACGTGTGGTTTCGATCTGTTAAATGTTTCTTTAGCCATAACTAAAATTATCTATTCTTAAGAAATACTTCGTTGTATTCTAAGTGCGTATCACTACGTCGACTCCAACGAGAGCCGATGCCGGGACTTGAACCCGGGACCTCTTCCTTACCAAGGAAGTGCTCTACCGCTGAGCTACATTGGCTTGTTATCTACGAGTGTGAAGAAGACGCCTCTTCTCCTCATTCAGCAGGACTTATGAGATAAGTATCCCCGCTAATTCGGTTGCAAATATACGCACTTTCTTGAATATACCAAAACGCACACCACGATGTGATCGATTTTCGCCCCCATCAAGCCACCCTACACAAGTCGCCCTCCTCTATATAATTAGTCGCTCTCCTCTATATAATATAATGAACGCGCGCGTATAAGAGGAGGAAGAGACGACTCAGCAGGCAGGAAACCCTATCCGCTACCTGCCTATAGAGAAGGACTATCGTCAGACAGAAAAACGAACCAGTACTGGTCGACGATCGGAGCAGTACTGGTCACGAAGCGAAGTAGTACTGGTCACATAGAGCAACCAATACTGGTCAACTCAGCGACCAGTACTGGTCGCATCACCCCACACACAAGAGTCACTCTTCTCCCCGTAGCATACGACACTCTGCCGACTGGCCATTAGCGGGGAAATAGCGCCTTTTCCCTAACTTTGCCAGCGACAGTACAGAAAGAAAAATCCCGCATACAATGATAGCTTACCTTCGCGGAGCCTACACGGAGCTTACCCCCACCGCCGTCCTCGTCGAGTGCGCAGGCGTGGGCTACTCCGTGGCCATCTCCTTGACTACCTATACCGCCCTCTCTGGACAGAAGGAGGGCAAGATCCTCATCACCGAGATCATCCGCGAGGATGCTCACCTACTCTACGGCTTCGCCACGGCGGCTGAGCAAGACCTCTTCCGCCACCTGATGACCGTCTCGGGTGTCGGGCCGAATACCGCCCGTATCATCCTCAGCTCTTACCCCCCGCACGAGCTGACGAGCATCATCTCGCTCGGGCAGATCGAGCCTCTCAAGGCGATCAAGGGGATTGGCCTGAAGACCGCACAGCGTATCCTCGTCGACCTGCGTGGCAAGCTCCCCGCTCTCGAGGGAGATGCCAGCCCTGCGACGACCATCCCCACGACGACCTCCCGCGGCAAGAAGGTACAGCCACTCGACACCACCACCCCGCAGGAAGCCGTCAGTGCCCTGAAGATGCTGGGCTATCCCGAAGCCTCCGCGCAGAAGGTCGTACGCGAGCTCATCGCCTCTGACCCGACCATCAGCGTCGAGGAACTCATCAAGCAGAGCCTCAAGCTCCTCTAAGGCTCGTGCGTACGTGGCTGGTAACAAGGCACATCCGACGCCTGCTGGGAAGTCTCCTTCTCGGCACGGCCGTCCCCCTTGTCCTCGCCGCCCAACTCCCCATACTCCCCACCACAGCTGACAGCATCTCCCCGCGAGGGGCGATACCGGCCCTCGCTGCGCCTCTTCTCGAGACACGCTTCGTCTATGAGCCGAAGAGTGAGCGCTACCTGCTGACGACCTTCCTCGACGGCAAGCCCTTCGGCACGCCCCTCCCCTATACCTTCGCCGAATACCTCCGCTACCAGAGCCTCCGTGGTCAAGGGCTCCACTGGGATAGCCTCAACGCCCCTACGCGCAGTAGCACCCAGCGGACAAGCAAGCCCGTACGCCGTGGGGTCATCGACCGCATCTTCGGCCCTGGCGGCCTGCGTCTCAAGCTACAGGGACACGCCGACCTCTCGGCAGGAGGGAAGACCGTTCGCTCCGACAACCCGGCCCTACCGCAGGGCGCGCGCAAGCAGACCTACTTCGACTTCGAGGAGAAGATCCAGGCTGGTGTGCAGGCTTCGCTCGGGACAAAGTTCCAGACGGGGCTGAACTACAACACCGCGTCCTCCTTTGACTTCGACACGAAGAAGCTCCGCTTGGCCTTCGAGGGTGAGGAGGATGACATCATCAAGCTCATCGAGGTGGGGAGCGTCTCGATGAGTCCTCGCAATAGCCTCATCAGTGGTGGGGGCGCTCTCTTCGGCCTGCATACCAAGCTCCAGATGGGGCGTCTCGAGGCCGACCTCCTCCTGAGCCAGCAGCGCACCGAGAGCCGTCGCGCCTCCAGCCGTGGGGGCGAGCAGACCGAGCGCTTCGAGCTCTCCGCCTCGAGCTACGACGCCCTGCGCCACTTCTTCCTCGGGGACTTCTTCCGCACTCGGTATGACGATGCGCTCAAGAGCCTGCCCTACGTGCGCTCCTCGATACAGATCACCCGTATCGAGGTCTGGGTGACGAACCGCCGTGGGCGCTTCGATGATGCCCGTGACGTCGCTGGCTTCGCTGACCTCGGCGAGCCCCAGCACCTGCACAATAGCTTCATCCAGCTTACCAGCCCCACCAGCCCCGTCCCCACCAACGGAGCGAATAACCTCTACACCACCCTCACCGCTTCCCCCACCCTTCGCCAGCTCAGCGCCCTCAGCTCGGGACTACCCGCCCTACGCCCCGCCCTTGACTACGAGCGCATCGAGAGCGCACGCCGCCTTGCCCCGAGCGAATACACCCTACACAGCACCCTCGGCTACCTCAGCCTCACGACGCCACTTGCCGCCGACGAGGCGCTCGCCGTAGCCTATGAGTTCACCTACGAGGGGAAGGTCTACCGCGTGGGGGAGTTCGCAGCCGACCAATCCGAAGGCACCTCCTCCCTACTCTTCGTCAAGCTCCTCAAGGGCACGGACTTCTCGCCGAAGGCTCCGACGTGGCCGCTGATGATGCGCAATGTCTACCGCCTTGGCGCAGGCATCACCGCTCTGCAGCGTGCAGGCTTCCAGCTCGACGTCGTCTACCGCGATGATGCCACGGGGCGTGCCCTACCCTACCTACCTGATGGTCCGCTGAAGGGCAAGCAGCTCCTCAGCGTCCTCGGGCTGGACCGCCTCGATGCCCAGCAGGAAGCACGCAGTGACGGGCGCTTCGACTTCGTGGAGGGCTATACCATACGCTCCAGCGAAGGGCTGGTCTTCTTCCCCACGACAGAGCCCTTCGGCTCGACACTCACCACGGCTCTCGGCGCAGGGAGCTGGAGTGACCGCTATGCCTTCCCCGAGCTCTACACGATGACTGCCGTCGAGGCCGCCCAGCGCTCGGAGAAGAACAAGTACTACCTGCGGGGCGAATACCGTGCCACCTCAGCGGGGGAGATCTCCCTCGGCACGGTGAACGTCGCCCCAGGCTCGGTGCGTGTGACAGCTGCTGGCGCGCTCCTCACCGAGGGTACAGACTACACCATCGACTACACCGCAGGGCGCGTGAAGATCCTCAATCGCCAGCTCATCGACGCCAAGACGCCCATCGAGGTGAGCCTCCAAGGTGGTGATGCCCTCAGCCAGCAGCGCAAGACCCTCATCGGCCTCGACCTCAACTACCGCTTCTCTAAGGACCTCCGCCTCGGCGCCACCCTGATGCACCTCTCGGAGATGCCTCTGACGGCAAAGGCAGCACTCGGGCAGGAGAGCATGCGCAATACGATGTGGGGCGCCAATCTCTTCTACCAGACAAAGTCGCCCCAGCTCACGCGCCTACTGAATCACCTCCCCTTCGTCGACCTCACACAGCCCGCTTCCTTCTCCCTCTCGGCAGAGGTAGCGCAGCTCCTCCCAGGACACTACAAGAGTAAGTACAGCGATGGTAGTAGTTACCTCGATGACTTCGACGCAGCACATACCGCCATCGACCTGATGAGCCCACAGGCCTGGCGCTTATCCTCCACACCCGCGACGCTCGTCCCTGCGGGAATAGGCGCGAGTGACTACCTGCGCTACGGAGAGCGTAGAGCACGACTTGCGTGGTTCACCATCGACCCGCTCTTCACCCGTGAGCGCAGTGCCTATACCCCCGCCTATATACGTAGCGACCTCAGCCTCGTGAGCCGACATCTGGTGCGCGATATCCCGACGGCAGAGCTTTACCCTAATCGTGAGGTGAATGCCAGCCTACCGAGCTACATCCCCACCTTCTCACTCAGCTTTTATCCCGAGGAGCTTGGCCCGTACAACCTCAACGCAGCGAGCCTCACAGCCGACGGGAAGATCAGTGATGCCCGTGGAAGCTGGGCGGGCATCATGCGTAAGATCGACCAGACGGACTTCGAGGCAGCGAACGTCGAGTACGTGGAGTTCTGGCTTATGGACCCTTATGCCGACGAGGGCACGCCTCCAGCTGGGAGCGGTGGCGACCTGTACATCAACCTCGGAGATATCTCGGAGGACATCCTTCACGATGAGCGACGCTTCTACGAGAGTGGCCTGCCGCTCACTCCTCAGCCAGGGGCTACGGTCTCCACACCTTGGGGGATCGTGCCGACACGCCCGAGTGCAGGCTATGCCTTCGACAACGCGGCGGGGGCACGCGAGAAGCAGGACGTCGGGCTGAATGGCCTGTCGTCCGCCGAAGAGCGCCAGCATCCGAGCTACGCCTCCTTCCTCAGCGCCCTACGCTCCCGCCTCTCCAGCACGACCCTCCAGCGCTGGCAAGACGACCCACAGAGTCCACTCCACGACCCTGCAGGCGATGACTTCCACCACTACCGCGGGGCAGACTACGACACCGAGCGCCAGCCGATCCTCGAGCGCTATAAGTACTTCAACGGCACGGAGGGCAATTCGTCGGAGCGTCTTGGGGGCGATGGCTACAGCACCGCCGCTACCGTGAGCCCTGACACCGAGGATGTCAACGGCGACTACAGCATGAATGAGCTCGACCGCTACTATGAGTGGAAGATCTCACTGCGCCCCGAGGATCTCGTCGCGGGCCGTGGGTTCATCACCAGCAGCCGCAGAGTCGAGGCCCAGCTCCGTGATGGGAGGACTTCTCCCGTGACGTGGTATCAGTTCAAAGTCCCTCTCTCTGCCTTCACCAGCCGTATCGGTGGCATCAGCGATCTGAGGAGTGTGCGCTTCATGCGACTCTACCTCACGGGCTTCGACCGCGAGACCCAGCTACGCTTTGCCTCGCTACGCTTGGTGCGAGGTGACTGGCGCACCTATGAGGGGAGCCTTGATGAGGGACAGCCCGCACCCAGTGCCTCCACCCGCTTCTCCGTCACGTCGGTCAACATCGAGGAGCACTCCGACCGCACTCCCGTCAGCTATACACTCCCCCCAGGCGTCTCTCGCTCGCTCGACGCCCAGCGTGGGCAGAGCCTCCAGCAGAATGAGCAAGCCCTCTCCCTGCGCCTCGAGGATCTCCCCGCAGGCGAGAGCCGTGGCGTCTACCGCCGTGTGCAGTACGACCTGCGTCGCTACCGCCGTCTGCAGCTCTTCGCCCATGCCGAGGCGCTCCTCGGTGACCTCACAGGGCTGGGCGATGGAGATATGACGCTCTTCGTGCGCCTCGGCTCGGACTACACCCAGCACTACTACGAGTACAGCCTACCGCTCACACTCACTCCCGCAGGGCGCTACAGCAGCCTCAGCCCCAGCGACCGCCGTCGTGTATGGCCTGAGGAGAATAGCATCGACCTCAGCTTAGAAGACCTCGTCTCCCTCAAGCGGAGCCGTAACGCTTCGCTCTCCGCAGGGCTCGGTGGCGCCTCACTCTACCGCCCCTTCTCACGCCCCGACGCCAAGCACCCCACCCATACGCTCACCGTCCTCGGCAATCCCTCCCTCTCCAGCGTGCGGGCGCTGGTCATCGGCGTACGCAATAGCGCGGGCCTCACGCGCAGTGTCGAGGTGTGGGTCAATGAGCTTCGCGCCAGCGACTATCACGAGGAAGCAGGCTGGGCAGGACAGCTACACAGTACGCTCCAGCTGGCAGAGCTGGGCGAAGCCAGCCTAAGAGCCCAATACGTCTCGGCTGGCTTCGGTGCTATCGACGCCCCGCTGATGAGCCGCACGCTCGAGAGCCGTCGTGCTATCCAGTTCGCCTCCACGCTCGAGCTCGGCCAGCTCCTCCCTCCCGAGGCGAAGGTCACCCTCCCCATCTACTACACGGTGAGCGACGAAGTGCTGACCCCGCAGTACAATCCGCTTGATGAAGACGTGAAGCTCACCGATGCCCTCAGCGACCTCTCCACGGAGCGCGAGCGCAAGGAGCTACGTGCTCGCAGCCTCACACACCGCCGCAGCCAAGGCCTTGCCCTCTCGAAGGTCGCCGTCGGCATCCGCTCCGAGGAGCCTATGCCCTACGACCCTGCGAACCTCTCCTTCAGCTATGGGCACAATACCTCCTCCGAAGAGACTCCCGACATCGAGTATAGCCGTCACCTCGACTGGCACGCAGCCCTGCGCTACGACTATACGCCTACCTTCCGTCCACTACGCCCCTTTGCTAAGGCTTCGGGCTCCAGCCCGTGGGCGGACTTCCTCCGTCAGTACACCTTCACTCCGTGGCCCAGCCGTCTCGTCCTCGAGACCTCGATGGTGCGACGCTACGATGAGGAGCAGCTCCGTAGCCTCGGCGATGAACTGAGTGGCACACGCCTCCCCGCGACCTTCGCCCAGCAGTTCATCTGGAACCGCCGTCTGCAGCTCAACTGGAATCCCACTCGTTCGCTCCAGCTGGCCTTCAACTCCGGCACCGACGCACGCATCGAAGAGCCCCACGTGCAGGTCAATCGCCAGCTCCAGCCCGATGCGTGGCGCGCGTGGCGTGACTCCGTCGGGCAGAGTATCCGCGAGGGAGGGACGCCCGTCCACTACGCCCAGCAGGCAAGTCTCAGCTATCAGCTCCCCACTGCCGACATCGCGCCCCTCTCCTTCATCCGCTCACAGCTCTCTTATAGTAGTGCCTATTCGTGGGACCGTGGGGCGGTACTCCCCGACCCGACCATCCGCCTGGCACATACCCTCATGGCGCAGGGCGCACTCGAGTCCACCACTCAGCTCCAGCTCCGCCAGCTCTATCAGCATATCCCCGCACTCGCTCGGCTGGAGCACCGCTTCGGCACAGCTGGTATGACCACCAGCGAAGGGCGCGGGAAGAAGGCGAAGGGCGTGAGTGACGGGAACGAGCTCATTGACCGCCTCCTCTACGCCCTCCTCATGGTGAAGGACGTATCGCTGACCTACCGCTCCACACGCAGTACGCTCCTCCCTGGCTTCCTCCCCACCATCCGAGCTATCGGGGGACAAGGCTCTTCGGGCGGTGCGCTCTCCCCCGGTGTAGGCTTTGCCTTCGGGCTAAGCGATGTGGACTTCATCGATCGCCTTGCCGAGCGGGGCGACCTCCTCATCTCGACCGAGCACCTCACTCCAGGGGTCTTCACCCACACCCGCACGGTGGACCTACGTGCTACGCTCCAGCCCCTACGCCACCTCACCATCACGCTCTCGGGCAATCATACCCGCACCGACCGCACCGAGGTACAATATATGTATGCGGGTAGCCCCCGACTCTACGGCGGAGACTTCACGATGACGACCATCGGCCTCAAGGGCTTCTTCGCCCCTCTCCGCTCCGAGGAGGGCTACCTCTCCGAGACCTTCGCCGAGATGCTCCGCCTGAGAGAGCCTATCGCTCGCAGGCAAGAGGAGGCAGGTAGCCTCGCCACAGGGCTCACCATCGACCGCAATGCTTCTGCCGTCCTTATCCCCGCCTTCCGCGCAGCCTATATGCACGGCTCAGGGAAGGGGCGCAAGGGGCTGAGCGCCCTACCCGACCTCCTCGGTATGCTCCCGAACTGGTCGGTAAGCTACACGGGGCTCTCCGAGCTACCCTTCCTCAAGCGCCACTTCCGTAGCGTGACCCTACGCCACACCTACCGTGCCACCTACACCGTCGGGGGCTTCTCGTCGCTGGCGGGCTGGCAGGGGAGCGATCCCGATGCCATCGGTCTCCTGAGCGAGACGACAGCAGGCGGAGGCGGAGCGATGAGCGGCGCACGCCTTAGCTACGCCTATGACATCCCCTCGGTAGCACTGCAGGAGAACTTCTTCCCCCTCATCGGGCTTGACCTGACGTGGCTCAATGGTCTCGGGACGAGTGCGCAGTGGCGCCAAAGCCGTGGTGCCGTCCTGCACCTCGGGGCGCGTAGCCTCATCGAAGCCCTCTCACGTGAGCTAAGCCTTGGCCTCACCTACAAGATCGACGACCTCACGAGCCTCATCAGCCCCACCACCGCGCGCCGCAAGAAGCGCCGTACGAGTAAGGAGCCTGCGACGACCTCCGCCCACGGGCTCACCCTCCGAGGCGAATATGCACACCGTCGCACGCTCACCCTTCTGCGCCGTCTTGAAGAGGGCTACACCCAAGCTACCGCAGGGATCATCGACCGACGCCTGCGCCTCAGCGCCGAATATGAGCTGAGCCGACAGCTCGGTCTCGAGGCGTACTACGAGTACAGCCGCAATGTACCACTCGTCAGCGCCTACTCCTTCCCCATCTCCACCAGCAGCTACGGCCTCTCCCTGCGCATCACGCTCGACAACTAACCGCCCCCCTCACGGCTCGACATGCCAAGCCCGCACGAAGCATGCTCCTCAGCATCTTCGTGCGGGCTTTTCGTATTGACGGAGCCCCCCCTACTCCAGACAAGGCTACACGTACCTCTACGGGGAGGGGGTTGCGACCTATATAGGTCGACGAGTCAACCAATATTAGGTTGTTGCCCCGCGTAGGGATAAAAGTTGCGGATGAGTGGTAGATAAGTTTGGGCTACGTACGTGGCTCTAATAGCTACGTACGTGGATATTTGGATTTGCGTGCATAGTCTTTAAGACTACGTACGTAGACAGAGGTAAACCACTACGTGAAGGCGCTTTTTTCTTCACGAGAAGGATACTTTTCCTTCCGCTGAATAAGAGGAATACTCGCGATAAGGCGAAGGGCTTGTGTATCTCTTCGGAGAGGTATATCGTGGAGCCGGGCAGGCGATACCTTAGCACTCTACTATGGAGAGAGTTTGCGCAATCAATGATTGGGGCACTCTATATAGCGAAGAGATTAGCTACTTTTGTGGGCGTAATCACACTCCCTCCTTGAGAAAATCATGACCTCTGACACCACCCCGCTCAGCCCCCTGCGTAAGGGGATCGCTGGCGCCCAGTACCTATTCGTTGCCTTCGGGGCTACAGTCCTCGTACCCATCCTCGTCGGACTCGACCCATCGACCGCCCTCTTCTCAGCGGGCATCGGCACCCTCCTCTTCCACCTCGTGACCAAGGGCAAGGTACCTATCTTCCTCGGTAGTAGCTTTGCCTTCATCGCACCGATCATCAAAGCCACAGAGCTCTACGGACTCAGCGGTGCACTCTTTGGCTGTATCGGGGTGAGTGCCGTGTACTTCGTGATGTCGCTCCTGATCCGTCTCTTCGGGCTGCGCTTCATCTCCCGCCTCTTCCCTCCGGTCGTCATCGGCCCTATCATCATGCTCATCGGCCTCTCCCTCTCGGACTCCGCCGTGAAGATGGCCTCGACGAACTGGCCTCTGGCGGTCATCTCGCTCGCTACGGCGATCATCGTCACGCTCTACGGCCGAGGGATCACAAAGCTCATCCCTATCTTCCTCGGGATCGTCGTGGGCTATATCGCTGACCTCATCTTCTTCGAGGTCGATCTAAGACCCATCGCTGAGGCCTCTTGGCTGAGCCTACCTAAGATCACGATCCCTGAGAACTTCTCCTTTGCCCCCATCCTCTTCATGATCCCCGTGGCCATCGCTCCCGTCATCGAGCATATCGGTGACGTGTATGTGGTGAATAACGTGGCAGGGAAGAACTTCGTCAAGGACCCCGGCCTGCACCGCACGATGCTCGGCGACGGTATCGCCTGTCTCTTCGCCTCACTCGTCGGGGGGCCTCCTGTGACGACCTACTCTGAGGTCACGGGGGCCATGTCACTGACGAAGGTCACCGACCCGCTGGTCTTCCGTATCGCAGCCGTCACAGGCGTGCTCTTCTCCCTCATCGGGAAGGTCAGCGCCCTTCTGCGCAGCATCGACCAGGCTATCCTCGGTGGGATCATGCTCCTGCTCTTCGGCACGATCGCTGGCGCAGGGATCTCGAGCCTCCTGCATAGCCGTGTGAACCTCGCCTCGTCGCGCAACGTGGTCATCATCTCCGTCACCCTCACCACGGGTATCGGGGGTGCCGCACTCTCCTTCGGCAACTTCTCCCTCTCGGGTATCGGTCTCTCGGCTGTCATCGCCGTAGTACTGAACCTACTCCTCCCCGAGCGCAAGGAGGATCGCGAGGAGCCTACTACGAAGCACTAACTTAACTCTCACAATAATCCATCTATGCGACAGCTTTATCGTATCGCGCTTGTACTCCTCCTGACGACCCTCGGGGCACAAGCACAAAACATTCAGCTCCACTACGACTTCGGGCGCCAGCTCTATAGCAAGGACCAGCCCGATCGCCCCAAGCTCACCACGACCGTGGAGCTCTTCCGCCCCGACAGCTGGGGGAATACCTTCTTCTTCGTCGATATGAACTATCAGCGAGAGGGCATCACCTCGGCCTACTGGGAGATCTCTCGTGAGTTCAGCCTCGGGAAGCTCCCTCTGGCCCTGCATATCGAGTACGACGGCGGGCTGAGCAATCAGTTCTCCTATAAGAATGCCTACCTCGCAGGTCTGACCTACGCGTGGAACCAAGCGGACTATCAGGCAGGCTTCACCTTCACGCCGATGTATAAGTATCTGGCACGTCAGGATCGCCCCCACTCCTTCCAGCTGACGAGCACATGGTACCTGCACATGGCAGGTGGTAAGCTCTCCTTCATGGGCTTCGCTGATCTCTGGGGCGACCGTCATCTCGTCACAGGCAAGAACAATATCGTCTTCATCACCGAGCCGCAGCTGTGGGTGAACCTGAATAAGTTCGAGGGTATCAACCCCAAGTTCAACCTCAGCATCGGTACCGAATGGGAGATCAGCAGCAACTTCGCTGTATTGGATAAGACCGTCGTGAACCCGACGCTGGCCATCAAGTGGACCTTCTAAGCCCCCGCACACTCTAATGCAAGCACTCTATCGTCTTGTGGGCTTTGACCCCACGAAGTACAAGCTCCGCACCGAGCTTCTGGCAGGCCTGACGACCTTCCTCACGATGAGCTATATCCTCGCGGTCAACCCCGACATCCTCAGCACTACGGGCATGGACAAGGGCGCCGTCTTCACCGCTACGGCCCTGGCATCGGCCGTCGGTACGCTCCTCATCGCCTTCTTAGCTAAGCTGCCCTTCGCCCAGGCTCCCAGCATGGGTATCAATGCCTTCTTCGCCTTCACCCTCGTCATGGGTATGGGCTACAGCTGGCAAGCTGGTCTGGCAGCCGTCTTCGTCGAAGGGGTCATCTTCATCCTGCTCACCGCCTTCAACATCCGCGAGCAGATCGTCCGCTGTATCCCGAAGAACCTCCGCTTCGCTATCTCGGCAGGTATCGGCTTCTTCATCGCCTTCATCGGGCTGAAGAATGCAGGGGTCATCGTCGCCAACGAAGCTACCTTCGTAGCCCTCGGCCCTTTCACTCCTACGGCGATCCTAGCCGTCATCGGTATCATCCTCAGCGGTGTCTTGATGACGCTGCGCGTACGCGGGGCACTCTTCTACAGCATCGTCCTCTGCACGATCATCGGGATTCCCCTCGGCGTGACACAGATCCCCGATAGCTTCATCCCCGTCTCTCTACCCCGCTCGCTGGCACCTACGTTCCTGCAGTTCGACTTCAAGGCACTGCTCAATATGGACATGGCGCTCACGATCTTTGCTCTGGTCTTCATGGATATCTTCAACACCGTGGGTACGCTCATCGGTGCTGCAGCTAAGACCGAGATGATGGATAGCGAAGGCAACGTGAAGAACATCAAGCAGGCGATGATGGCTGATGCTCTGGCCACCTCCATCGGTGCCGTCTGCGGTACGTCGACCGTGACGACCTTCGTGGAGAGTGGTGCAGGTATCGCTGAGGGCGGCCGCACGGGTATGACTGCACTGTCTACCGCAGTGCTCTTCATCCTCGCACTCTTCCTCTCGCCTCTCTTCCTGCTCATCCCCTCCGCTGCGACGACAGGTGCTCTTGTGCTCGTAGGTGTGCTGATGCTGAGCTCTATCCAGGATATCGACCTCATGGATATCTCCGAGGCACTGCCCAGCTTCATCACCGTACTGACGATGGTGCTGACCTACAACATTGCCGAAGGGATGGCACTCGGGCTCATCTCCTACACGCTAGTCAAGCTCCTCAGCGGCCAGTGGCGTCAGGTCTCCATCACCCTCTACATCGTCTCAGCACTCCTCATCCTGCGCTACATCCTCGCTATATAATAGTAGAGCGCACCACAAGTGCCCACTAACGAAGAAGGCCCCTCCCTCACGACTTCACCTGTCGCGGGGGAGGGGTCTTCACATAATCCTCTGTGAGGATACAAGCCCCTTTTACAAAAGCGTTGTATCTTTGCGTTATTAAATAAATCATTGTTCGTAGAGCCTACACGGCTCCTCCCAAGCATATGCCGCTCGCTGAGATCCACGCTATACGCTACATCCGCGCCTCGATACTTACGCTCCTCCTCTGTCTCGCTCTTGCTCCCCTCGGGATGCAAGCCCAGCGCCTCTTCACCGTCGTCATCGACGCCGGTCACGGGGGGAAGGACTCGGGTACCGTAGGGAATGGTGGCAAGGAGAAGGATATCACCCTCGCGGTAGCCAAGCTCGTCGGGGCGAAGATCCGCGCAGCGCACCCCGAGGTACGTGTACTCTACACGCGTAGCACCGACGTCTTCGTCGGTCTACAGGCTCGTGCTGACTTTGCGAATAAGCAGAAAGCCTCCCTTATGCTCAGCATCCACGTCAACAGCGCTCCGTCGAAGGACGTCCACGGTACAGAGACCTATGTGCTGGGGATCGCGAAGTTCGCCAACAACCTCAGCGTGGCGATGCGCGAGAACAAGGCGATGCTCCTCGAGAGCAACTATAAGACGACTTACAAGGGCTTCGACCCGACGTCGACGGAGAGCTATATCATGTTTGACCTCATGCAAGATGCTTACTTCAATAAGAGCATCGAGCTGGCAAACAAGATCCAGCGCCAATACCGCTCCGCTGGACGCTACAGCCGTGGCGTACGTCAAGATATCCTCTGGGTACTGAGCCAGTCGGCTATGCCCAGCATCCTCACCGAGATCGGCTTCCTCTCGAATGCCAACGAAGCCTCCTTCATGCTCAGCGAAGCAGGCCAGCAGTCACTCGCCTCGGCCATCGCTGCGGGCTTCAGTTCCTACTACCGCAGCTATCGTGGCAAGAGCACGAAGACCCAGGACAGCAAGGAGGCCGACAGCACCGAGACGAAGAAGGAAGAGACCGCTACAGCCAGCGACGAGACCGCTGAAGAGCCTATCGCAGACAAGGAAATGAATCCCCGTGCGGAGGTCGAGCGTGCGATGAACAAGAGTCGTGAGCGTAGCAAGGACAAGGAGAAGACCAAGAAGGAGAGTGAAGCGAAGAGCTCCGACTCGGGGATCACGTACCGCGTCCAGTTCCTCTCCAGCCCCGATAAGATCGACACGAAGGATGCGCGCTTCCGCAAGCTCCCCACCGCAGTAGAGCGAGTGAAGGTCGGGCGCGCGTACATCTATCTACTCGCTCCCACGAGCTCGAAGGCCGAAGCACAGAAGCAGCTCCGTGCCCTCCCCCGCACTTACCGCGATGCCTACATCGCACGCTACCGAGGCAAGACACGCCTCTAAGCCCCCCCCCTATCACAGAGCATATAGAAATAAGATACATATGAAGATAAAGAAAGAGGTACAGATCGGCCTGCTGGCCATCGTCGCTGTTGCCCTCGGCTACATCGGGGTCAACTTCCTCAAGGGTATCGAAGTCTTTAAGAAGACCTCGATCTATTATGCCCACTTCGACAACCTCAGCGGCATCTCCGCAGCAGCTCCCGTCGAAGCCAGTGGCTTCAAGGTGGGTAACGTGCGCTCGGTAGACTTCGACTACAGCCGTGGCTATGGCGCTACGCTCGAGCTGGCGCTCGATGACGATATGCGCATCCCCGTAGGGAGTCAGCTGAAGATCAAGTCGAATCCCCTGGGGAGTGCTGAGCTTGTGCTCGTCATCAATCCCCAGAGCCAGACCTACCTCAGCGAGGGGGACACCATCGCCAGCCAAGACGCAGGCGACGGGCTCCTATCCTCCGTCTCTGAGAAGATCCTCCCCGCCATCGCAGGGATGATGCCCACGATCACCAACACGCTGGAGCGTCTGAACGCCCTGCTCAACGACAAGAGCATCGACAGCATGCTCTACGGGCTGAGTGCCTCTACACAGCAGCTGCACGGCATGATGGCAGGGCTGAACCGCACGAGCCGCAGCCTTGGCCCCGTCCTCGACAATGTCGGGAGCATGAGCTCCAACCTTGCGAACTTCTCCGGTCAGCTCTCCTCGATGCGCCTTGACTCGCTGATGCTCAGCCTCCAGGAGACGACAGCTCAGCTTCAGATGGTATCCCAGCAGCTCCGTGGCAAGGACAATAGCGCAGGTCTTCTCCTCAACGATCCTTCGCTCTACAATCGCCTCGACAGCCTCGTAGGCAGTGCAGACCGTCTCATGCGTGACCTGCAGGAGAACCCCAAGCGCTACGTGCACTTCTCCATCTTCTAAGCCCACACGACCGACACGATTACCATGGAGCGTCTACTCATCACCGGAGCCTCTGGCTTCATCGGCAGCCATCTCGTCCGCCAAGCTCTCGAAGCGGGCTACGAGGTATGGGCCGCTGTACGCAAGGACAGTGACAAGACCCGCCTTGAGAAGCAAGGAGTCAAGCTGCTTGAAGTCGACTACTATGATGAGGAACAGCTCTTCTCTGCCCTCGACTCGGTCCGTCCCTTAGAGGAAGGCGCTCCCCAGTGGGACTACGTCATCCACAATGCGGGCATCACGAAGACCGCCCGCCTCGAGGAGTTCGCAGAGGTCAACGCCGAGCATACGCGACGACTGCTCCACGCACTCAGCCGTCTCTCGGAGCCCCCCAAGCGCTTCGTCCTGATGAGTAGCCTCAGTAGCTACGGCAATGTAGCAGGCCCCGACGAAGCCCTTCACGCCGAGCTTCCTCAGAAGCCCAACACTCGCTACGGCCGTAGTAAATGCCTCGCAGAGCACTACACCGAGCAGTCGGGTATCCCCTTCACGATCCTCCTCCCCACAGGCGTCTATGGCCCAGGAGACAAGGATTACCTCATCGCACTACAGAGCATCGCCCGTGGCATCAATGCGATGTCCGGCCTGCGCAAGCAATATCTGACCTTCGTCTATGGGGGGGATGTTGCCCGAGCTGCCCTCTTTGTACTACGCGATGAGCGTGCCCGCGGTCAGCGCTATATCGTAGCTGACGGCGACACCTATACCGACCGAGAGTTCGGTCATCTAGCTCAGCGTCTGCTGGGTCGCAAGCACGTATTCCATATACGTATCCCCCTGCCTCTGGTGCGCCTCACCTGCCTCTTCGGCTCGCTCCGAGCAGCTATCACGGGGCAGACGACGCCACTCAATCGGGACAAGTACCCGATCCTCGCACAGCGCAACTGGCGCTGCGATCCCTCACCACTCTTCGCTCTGGGCTTCACCCCAAGCAAGAACCTTGAGGAAGGGCTTCGCGAGACCATCGCCGACGGGCGCTCCCGCGGTCTCCTCCCTTAGTCATCGCCCCCGCATAGCCTGCTCCTCTCAAGAGCTGGCAAACATTGCTCACTTTTTAATTGTGGGAATGGGGGCTTTTGTGTATCTTTGCGCAGATTTTTACGCACAGTTTAAGAGTCACCCATGCATACCGACCAGTACAAGATCAATCTACGGAGTCTCCCGGAGGGCGATCACGAGTACACCTGGCTCCTCGAGGACAGCTACTTCGAGCGCCTATCGGAGGGTAGCGTACACGGCGGTGAGGTCGATGTCGACCTACGCCTGCGCCGTACGGGAGACGTCTTTAGCTTGGACCTCTACTATGAGGGCTATGTGGTGGTCGACTGTGATCGCTGCCTTGACCCAGTAGATATAGATGTAGAGTCCGAGCGCGAGCTTATAGTTAAGTTCGGCAGTGAAGCCCTTGAGGAGAAGGACGAGATCCTCGTCGTCTCTGAGCAAGATGGGGTGCTCGACCTGGAGTGGATCCTCTATGAGGATATCATCCTGAGCCTTCCCCTACAGCGAATGCATCTCGAGGGCGAGTGCAACGAGGAGATGATGTCGGCCTATGCCCGCGTCTCTACCGACGAAGTGCGCGACGAAGCCGAAGGCCCCGCCCCCACCCTCGATGATGAGGGGATCGACGAGCGCTGGGCTGCACTCAAGGCTCTCAAGCGAGATTAGTAATTAAAACAAAATAAGATTTATGGCACATCCTAAAAGAAGACAGTCCAAGACGCGTACCGCTAAGCGCCGTACTCATGATAAGGCAGCTATGCCTACGCTCGCAAAGTGCGCTAACTGCGGTGCATGGCACATCTACCACACGGTATGTGGTGAGTGCGGTTACTACCGCGGCAAGCTTGCCATCGAGCAGGCTTAATAGCCCCGCTTAGCCAACACAAAGAAAAGCCCCAAGGTATCCCTTTGGGGCTTTTTTTGTAACTTCGTGAGCGACAAGCTAAGGCGATTGAAATTAATCTACATCAGTATATCCAACTAACCTATGAGTATCATCAACGCAGCCATCACGGCTGTCGGAGGGTATCTCCCTGAAGATAAGATAACCAATGCCGACCTCGAGAAGATGGTCGATACCAACAACGAGTGGATCATGACCCGCGTCGGGATCCGCGAGCGTCGCATCCTCAAGGACCCCACGAAGGGTGCTTCCTTCCTCGGCATCGAAGCAGTCAAGGACCTCTTCTCCCGCAACAACATTGACCCCGCCACCATCGACGGGATCATCGTGGCTACGAATACGGCTGACTACCACTTCCCCACGACGGCTTCTATCGTAGCCTTCGAGACGGGCTGTATCAACGCCTTTACCTTCGACATGCAGGCTGCCTGCCCCAGCTTCATCTACGCTCTCGAAGCTGGAGCTAACTACATCCGCTCAGGCCGCTACAAGCGCATCATCGTGCTTGCCGCTGAGAAGATGACCGCCATCACCGACTACACCGACCGCGCTACGTGCCCGCTCTTCGGCGACGGCGCTGCTTGCGTACTCCTCGAGCCTACTGAGGAGAATGAAGGTGTACTCGACTCTTACTTCCGCACGGATGGTACGGGTCGCACCAACCTCATCATGAAGTCCGGTGGCTCGGCTAATCCTCCCTCACACGAGACGGTCGATCGCCGTGAGCACTACGTCTATCAGGAGGGTGCTGCGGTCTTCAAGCAGGCTGTCAAGGGCATGTCCTCCAGCTGCCGCACCATCATGGAGCGCAACGGTCTCAGCTATGACGACATCGCTTGGGTCGTCCCCCACCAGGCTAACCTCCGCATCATCGACGCCGTAGCACGTGAGATGCAGGTACCGCTGGATCGCGTGATGATCAACATCGAGTACCGAGGCAACACCAGCTCGGCTACGATCCCTCTCTGCATCTGGGAGTTCGAGAAGCAGCTCAAGAAGGGTGACAACCTCATCCTCACGTCCTTCGGCGCAGGCTTCACCTGGGGTGCAGTCTACGTCAAGTGGGCTTACGATCCCAAGAACTAATCTCCCCATACGATAGACCTTGCCTGCCACTCTTCCCTTCGCTGGGAGAGGACGGGCAAGGTCTTTCATTCCTACCCCCTCCATACTCCGGACGATGGAAGACAAGCAAGAAGTCACGCACCGATCAGGCTTCGTCAATATCGTGGGCAACCCCAACGTAGGGAAGTCCACCCTGATGAACCTCTTGGTCGGCGAGCGCGTATCGATCATCACCTCCAAGGCCCAGACGACGCGTCACCGCATTATGGGCATCGTCAATACCCCTGAACTACAGATCGTCTACAGCGACACCCCTGGGGTACTGCGCCCGAACTACAAGCTCCAGGAGAGCATGCTCGAGTTCTCCGAGTCGGCTCTCGGTGATGCTGACGTCCTACTCTACGTCACCGACACGGTCGAGACGGCCGATAAGAATGAGTTCTTCCTTGAGCGCGTCCGTGGGGTCAAGTGCCCCGTACTCCTCCTTATTAATAAGGTAGACCTCACGACCCAGGATAAGCTCGTCGAGCTCGTGGAGCGCTGGCACAAGGAGCTTCCTCAGGCGGAGATCATCCCCATCTCTGCGCTCAACAACTTCAATGTCCAGCCTCTGAAGAAGCGCATCGAGAGCCTCATCCCCCCCTCTCCTCCCTACTTCGAGAAGGATGCACTGACCGACCGCCCCGCACGCTTCTTCGTCACCGAGATCATCCGTGAGAAGGTCCTCCTCTACTATAAGAAGGAGATCCCCTACTCCGTCGAAGTCGTCGTCGAATCCTTCAAGGAAGAGGACGAGCGCATCCACATCCAGGCCCTCATCGTCGTTGAGCGCGACAGCCAGAAGGGCATCATCATCGGCCACCGCGGTGTCGCCATCAAGAAGGTCGGCACGATGGCACGTCGCGACATGGAGCGATTCTTCGAGAAGAAGATCTTCCTCGAGCTCTTTGTCAAGGTAGAGAAGGACTGGCGCAACCGCGACAAGATCCTCCGCGCCTACGGCTACCGCCTCGACTAAGAGCGGTAAGCCGCACCCACCAATCACAGCATCAGATATGAGTCATTTAGTAGCAATAGTAGGGCGCCCCAACGTAGGGAAGTCCACCCTCTTCAACCGCTTGACGCAGACCCGTGGGGCCATCGTCAGCGAAGAGGCAGGTACGACCCGTGACCGCCAGTACGGCAAGGTATCATGGCTCGACCGCGAGTTCTCCATCGTCGACACCGGCGGTTGGGTAGTAGGTAGCGAAGATATCTTCGAAGGTGAGATCAACAAGCAGGTAGAGATCGCCATGGAGGAAGCCGATGTCATCCTCTTCGTCGTCGACGTCGAGAGCGGCATCACCGACCTCGATGATGAGGTCGCTGCCAAGCTCCGCCGCACGAAGAAGCCCGTCCTCCTCGTGGCGAATAAGGCGGACAACTTTGCCCAGCACTACGAGGCAGCTGAGTTCTACAGTTTCGGTCTCGGTGATCCTATGCCTATCTCCGCTGTCAGCGGTAGCGGTACGGGTGACCTCCTCGACGCCATCACGAAGAACCTCCCCGAAGGCGAATACGTCGACGAGACCCTCGATGCTCCACGTATCGCTATCGTCGGCCGACCCAACGCGGGTAAGTCTTCGCTCGTCAATGCCTTCATCGGCGAGGAGCGCAACATCGTCACCAACGTAGCAGGCACCACGCGCGACTCGATCTACACGCACTACACGAAGTTCGGCATGAACTTCTACCTCGTCGATACCGCTGGTATCCGCAAGCGTGGCAAGGTCAACGAAGATCTCGAGTACTACTCGGTCATTCGCTCCATCCGCGCTATCGAGAACTCCGACGTATGTATCCTTATGCTCGACGCCACCCGCGGTATCGAGAGCCAGGACCTTAATATCTTCTCGCTCATCCAGAAGAATAGCAAGGGGCTCATCGTCTGCGTGAATAAGTGGGACCTCGTCGAGGACAAGAGCAATGCCGTCATCAAGACCTTTGAGAACGCTATCCGCGAGCGACTCGCCCCCTTCACCGACTTCCCCATCATCTTCATCTCGGCCCTGACGAAGCAGCGTATCTTCAAGGTCCTCGAGGAAGTCCAGCAGGTCTACGAGCGTCGCAGCAAGCGCATCCCCACCTCGAAGCTCAACGAGGTTATGCTCCCCATCATCGAGGCTACGCCTCCTCCTGCCACGAAGGGCAAGTACATCAAGATCAAGTATGTCATGCAGCTCCCCACCGCGGTGCCCAGCTTCGCCTTCTTTGCGAACCTCCCCCAGTGGGTCAAGGAGCCTTATCGCCGCTTCCTCGAGAATCAGATCCGTGCGCACTGGGACTTCTCCGGTACGCCCATCAACATCTTCATTCGCGAGAAGTAGCCTCCCTTCTCCCCCGCCCAACGAAGCGCCCCAGCCGGTAGTCCAACTACCGACTGGGGCGCTTACTTTTCCCCTCCTCCGGCACCTCGCTCCGCGAAGCACTATAAGAGGGTGATACGAACCACTACTGGTCACCGCTCCGACCACTACTGGTCCGTGAGCGAACCACTACTGGTTCATAGTGCCAACCACTACTGGTTCGCTCGTTGACCAGTAGTGGTTCACCTGCCGACCAATATAGGTTTAGATCTCTACCCTGTAGAATCCCGCTCTTCACTACAAGAAGAGCAGTCCGTCAGATAGTCAAAAAGCATGGGCAATCCCCATAACTATCCGAGCCTCATCGGGAGGTACTTCGGGCGACTTTTGC
>ERZ1674088.7-NODE-7-length-43576-cov-8.737966_pt1 | contig 43576 bp, 29 predicted proteins | sample MGYA00581117_ERZ1674088 | MGnify/ENA primary metagenome ERZ1674088 (study PRJEB41354, sample SAMEA4873335) | human saliva metagenome | biome: human-associated habitat [ENVO:00009003]; feature: mouth environment [ENVO:08000002]; material: saliva material... | reverse complement strand
TTGGCGTAGACCTGGTCAACATCGCCGGGACCGACGATGATCTGGAACATGCCGCCGGCGGCGAACGTCCCCTTCAGATCTTCGTTGTCGTCGAGGGCCTGCTGGTTGATCTTGGACTCGTCCGCGATCACCAGGCGGAGACGGGTTGCGCAGTGTGCTGCTGCGCTGATGTTGGACGCGCCGCCGACTGCTTCGACGACCTCTCCTGCCACCTTGGCATGATCCATTGCCGACCACATTCCTTTCTCAAAACCCCACGCGCAACGCCATTGTTACGCCGCGCTGGGCGGTGTGTAGCAATCGATTGACATACTATGGCGTCAGAACCCCCTTTGGCAAGGTGATCAGGAAAAATCTCACGCCAGCGCAATGAGACTCGCGCCACACGCGACGAGGCCGTGGCCACCTGGGTAGCCACGGCCTCGTTCTCGGGTCGTTTAGTCAGCGCGCACCGCACGAATGTCCGTCACCGACGCACCACCCTCAAGCACCACGCCGGCGCCCGCGCCGTTCAGGAAGCTGCGGGTCGTGAAGACGCGCGAGCCGTCGCCGAGGTAGATCTCGGTAATGGAGCGGTCGTGGAGGATCTCCACGCGGCGCGCCTCCCCCGCGTCCAGGGTGACGACGCGGCGCCCGCCGTGGGGGTAGCGCGTGCCCGTCAGGTCGACGGTGAGGCGGCCCTCTTCCAGGGTGATCTCCAGGCCGGATTCGGAGCCGATGCGCACGGACAGGGCCCCCTCGTAGGAGGCATCGAAGGCCAGGCGCCACGAGCGCGAGTCGGCCAGCTCCACGACGCGGGCCCCGGCCTCGTCAGTGGGCGCCCCCTCGAGGGTCGCGGGGGCGAGTGGCAGGCCCGGCAGGTACGGGCGCGCGATGACACGGCCTGCGAGCAGGGTCAGGGCACGCGGGGCGGTGAAGCAGTGTACCCAGCCGCCGGTCTCAATGGAGGGCTGGTCGTCCTCGCTGGCGTTGCCAGCCCAGCCGAAGAGGAGGGTCGGGGCGCCGGGGTCCGAGGACGCGGAGCGCGCCATGATCTGGGGCGCGTAGAACTCGGTGCCGCGGTCGAGCTCCTCAAAGGAGCCATCGGCACCCCGCAGCTCGGTTCCCACCAGCTCGCCGACGACGGCGACGCACGGGAAGATGTTCTCGAAGCCCTCGCGCTCCGGCGAGATGCCCTGCGGGCAGAAGATGAGCACGTCGTGAGCCTGCCCCGTTTCCTCGTCCGTCAGACGCACGAGGTTGGGGCACTCCCACATGTAACCGAACGCGTCAAAGGCGCCACCGGCGTCGGGGAAGGTCATCTCCCCCTCGCACTCCCACGCGCGCAGGTCCGTGGAGCGGTAGAGCAGGGCCGCGCCCGTGAGGTTCTCGCGCTGGACGCCGAGCAGCATCCGGTAGGAGCCGTCCGCGTCGCGCCACACCTGCGGGTCGCGGAAGTGAGCGGTGTAGCCCTCGGGCTGGCGGGCGATGACCGGGGGCACCTGCTTCTTAAAGTGCTCCATGTCGGTCGAGGTGACGACGCACTGGGTGGCCTCGCGCTCCCCCGTCTCGGGATCCTTGTAGTTGCCGGTGTACCACAGCTCGACGTGGTCGCCGACCTCGATGGCCGTGCCCGAGTAGGCGCCGTTGGCGTCCTGGTGGGTGTCGGGCAGGATCGCGGGGGCGTGATAGTCCCAGCGCGTCAGGTCGGTCGAGGAGGCGTGGCCCCAGTAGACGAGTCGGCGCGGGTGCTCGGGCGTGTACTGGAAGAACGCGTGATAGGTTCCTCCGACCTCGATGAGGCCATTCGGGTCATTCAGTCGACCCACCGGGGGCGCGACGTGGAAGAGCGGGTAGTCGGGATCGTGAGGGGCGCGCGACGAGGCCTCGGCAGCGAGGGCGGACGCGAGAAAATCTTCGGCCATGACCACAAGGTAACACCCTCGCATAGACAAGCGCGCGGGCGGGACGTTTCTGTCCCACCCGCGCGCTGTCAAACGTCCGTCACATCTGTCGCAAAGCCCGACAGATCAACGAAAAACCCAGCTCAGGCACCCGTGACATCGTCGGGGCGAGCGTCCGCGTAGCGGGCAAGCTCCTCCTCGACGATTGCTTCGTCAAGCTTGACGAAGACGGGCATGGGCTTGGCGATCGGGGTACCGACCGTGATCGGGTGACGCTCCCAGGTCGGAACCTTCGTGTAGTCGCCGGTGATGATCGGGTAGCCATCGCGTCCCTCGAAGTCGGCGGGCAGGACCTGCGGGTCGAGCTCGACGACGTCCTCGATACGAGGCATGGGCGCGATTTCGCCCGCACCACCCATGACGCGGTCGATGTCGTTGGCGGCGTGGGGCAGGAACGGGGAGAGCATGAGGTTGAGGTCCGCGACGGCCTGGGCGAGGGTCCACAGGACGGTCGCGAGGCGCTCACGCTCCTCGGGCGCCTTGAGCTTGAAGGGCGCCGTGTCGGTGACGTACTTGTTGGCCTCGCCGACCAGGCGCATGGCCTCGGACAGGGCCGCCTTCTGGCGGTGGTGGCGGATCAGGTTGCCGACAGCGGCAAAACCGGCCTCGATGGCGTCCAGGAGGGCGCGGTCGATGTCCTGAAGCTCACCGGGGGTGGGGATTTCGCCGAACTTCTTGGCGATCATGGACGCGGTGCGGTTGACCAGGTTGCCCCAGCCGGCGACGAGCTCGCCGTTGGTGCGGCGCACGAACTCAGCCCACGTGAAGTCGGAGTCCGAGGTCTCGGGGCCGGCGGCGCTGATGAAGTAGCGCAGGGCGTCGGCCTGGTAGCGCGAGAGGAAGTCGCGCACGTAGATGACGATGCCGTGCGAGGAGGAGAACTTCTTGCCCTCCATCGTGAGGAACTCGGAGGAGACGACCTCGGTGGGCAGGTTGAGGACGCCCAGGTCACCGGGGGCACCGCCCTTCGCGCCCTGGCCGTTGTAGCCGAGCAGCTCGGCGGGCCAGATCTGGGAGTGGAAGACGATGTTGTCCTTGCCCATGAAGTAGTAGGACAGGGCCTCGGGATCATTCCACCACTTGCGCCACGCCTCGGGGTCGCCGGTGCGGCGCGCCCACTCGATGGAGGCGCTCAGGTAGCCGATGACGGCGTCGAACCACACGTACAGGCGCTTGGTGGGCTGGTCCTCCCAGCCGGGAACCGGGATGCCCCAGTCGATGTCGCGCGTCATGGCGCGCGGGCGGATGTCCTCGAGGAAGTTCTGGGAGAACTTGATGACGTTGGGACGCCAGGTGCCGGACTTCTCGCGCTCGTCGAGCCAGGCGGACAGGGCCTCGGCCAGGGCGGGCAGGTCGAGGAAGTAGTGGGTGGACTCCACGAACTTGGGGGTTTCGCCGTTGATGCGCGAGTGCGGGTTGATGAGCTCGGTCGGGTCCATCTGGTTGCCGCAGTTGTCGCACTGGTCGCCGCGCGCGCCCTCGGCGCCACAGATCGGGCAGGTGCCCTCAATGTAGCGGTCGGGCAGAGTGCGGCCGGTGGACGGGGAGATCGCGGCGCGCGTGACCTGCTCAATCATGTAGCCGTTGTCGCGCACGGTGGCGAACATGTCCTGGACGACGCGGTAGTGGTTACCGGCGGTCGTGCGGGTGAAGAGGTCGTAGGACAGGCCGAGCGCCACGAGGTCCTCGACGATGAGGCGGTTGTTCTGATCCGCGAGTTCGCGCGCGCTCACGCCAGCGCCGTCGGCGGCCACCAGGATGGGGGTGCCGTGCTCGTCGGTGCCGGAGACCATGAGGACGTCGTGGCCGGCCATTCGCATGTACCGGGAGAAAACGTCAGAGGGGACACCGAATCCCGCAACGTGGCCAATATGACGGGGGCCGTTGGCGTAGGGCCATGCGACGGCGGACAGAATACGACTCATAGCCCCTAACAATACTGCCTGGCAGGCTCAAACGGGGAACCGGCACCTTTTTGCGGGAAAGGCACGCTCTCCGCGGGAAGTGCGCTCGGTGCTATCCTGGCCAAAACACCACTTTCATGGAGGAAGCATGACCCGCGCGCTCATCATCGTCGACGTTCAGCCCACGTTCTGCGAGGGCGGTGCCTTGCCCGTCACGGGCGGCAACGCGGTCGCCGAGGCCGTGGCCGCCTACGTGGAGGCCCACCGCGGGGAGTACCAGCTGATCGCAACGACGCAGGATTGGCATATCGATCCGGGCGCACACTTCTCCGAGAACCCCGACTTCGTGGACACGTGGCCCCCGCACGGCGTGGCGGGCACAGACGAGGCCGAGCTGCACCCGGCGCTCGCGAACGTGAACGCGGACGTGACGGTCAAGAAGGGCCAGTACGAGGCCGCCTACTCGGGCTTCGAGGGGACGACCGAGGACGGCAAGACGCTGGAGGAGGCGCTGCGCGCCGCTGGCATCACCGAGGTGGACGTCGTGGGCCTGGCCGAGTCGCACTGCGTCGCGTGCACGGCCGTGGACGCTGTCCGCGCCGGATTCCCGACGCGCGTCCTGCGTGAGCTGACCGCCCCCGTCTCCGAGGAGCTGGGAGAGCAGGCTCGCGAGTGGATGATGACGGAGGGCGTTCTGCTCGTCTGAGGCTCGGGTGCTGCCGCATCGCAGCCGGTAGGCGCACGCTTGTGGATAGCTTGCGCACGTGCGGATAGGAAACAGGGCATCCGGATAGGTTATTAACCTATCCACGAGGCGATAACCTATCCAGCTAGTCGTTTCCTATCCGCGTGGGCCACGCTGATCACAGATCCACGCCCCGGCCTCGTCACTTCGCGGCGACGGCGGCCTTGTAGAGGTCGTTCTTGCGCGCACCCGTCGCCGCGGCCACCTCGGCGGCGGCGTCTTTGATGCGCATGCCCTCAGCCGCGAGCGCGAGGACCGCGCCGACGTGGTCTTCGGCGCGCGCGCTGCGTTCGTATCCGGCGACGACGATCGTCACCTCGCCGAGGATATCGTCCGCCCCCTCCGCGAGTTCCCCGAGCGTGCCGCGGCGCACCTCCTCGTAGTCCTTCGTGAGTTCGCGGCACAGCGCGGCGGGCCGGTCCGCCCCGAAGACCTCGGCCATGCGAGTGAGCGTGGCGGCTGCGCGCCTGGGGGACTCGAAGAAGATGAGCGTGTGCGGGTCGGTGGCCAGGTCTTGCAGGTAGCGCGTGGCTTCCCCGTCCTTGCGCGGCAGAAAGCCTTCGAAGGCGAAGCGGTCGGAGGGCAGGCCGGACAGCGCGAGGGCGACGAGCGGCGCGGAAGGGCCGGGCAGGACGGACAGCGGGACGCCCGCGTCGATGGCGGCGCGCGCCAGGCGGAAGCCCGGGTCGGAGACGGTGGGCATGCCCGCGTCGGACACGAAGACGACGCGCGCTCCTCCCCTGGCCGCCTCGACGATGCCCGCGGCCTTCTCGGCCTCGTTGTGGTCGTGCAGGGCGATCAGGCGCCCGCCGAGCTTGATGCCCAGGCGCGAGGCTAGTGCGAGCGCGCGGCGCGTGTCCTCGGCGGCGACGATGTCTGCGCCCTGCAAGGCTTCGACGACTCGGGGCGACGCGTCGCGCACGTCACCGATGGGGGTGGCGGCCAGCAAGATCGACCCTCCCGGCTGACGGTAGGGGTCGCTTCCGCGCTCGTCGCGCGGATTCGGGGACGAGGCCTGGGCACTCGTCGCGGGTCGGGTCGAGTCGGTCGCGGCGTCCATGCCGGTATCGTCTCACTGCTTTCCAGTGCGCGCACGGCGCGGGTTCGATGAGGACCTCAAGACTGTACTAGAAATTGTACAAAGGGAGAGCCAGGCGCTGTCAGGGGCTGACGTAGCATGAGATAGATACCCATTAACGTGTTGCTCTCGGAGTCTCAGTATGCGTATTCGACGCCCCAAGAAATCGGTCCTCACCGGCGCGGTCGCAGCCCTCGGAGTCTGTTCGGTCGTGCTGGCGTTCATCGCCCCCGGCGTCGAGGAAACCAAGGTCGACCTCAACGACGGCGGCGTGTGGGTCACCAACGCGAAGCGTGGCATCGTCGCACACGTAAACGTTCCCGCCCGCCTCATGGACGCGGGACTGCACGCAGCCTCCTCCACCTTCGACGTCTTCCAGAACGGCGAGCAGGTCCAGCTCTCCGATCAGGTGGCCAACACGCTGGCTCCCATTGACGTCACAACGGCCACCTTGACGTCGGCAGTGGACTACCGGGGAATGACCACGGACGTGCGCGGCGGCACGATCGCGGTCACGGACGCGCCCAACGGCAAGGTGTGGGCGCAGCAGGCTGACCACCCCGCGCCCATCAACGCGGACGATGCGGACGCCAGTATTTCTGACGTGCCCGGCGCAGTCACGACCGTGGACTTGGAGGGCAACGTGCACGCGGTGTCCGCCGAGGCTGGGCGCGTGACGTCGTTGCTGAAGCGCGGCGCGCTGACGGACACCACGACCACACCCTTGACGGGCATCGGCGCCACCGACTACCTGCAGATCGCGGCCGTCGGAACCGACGTGGTCGTCTGGGACCAGGACACTTCCACGCTCTACCTGCCGGGCGGCAAGACGCAGCGCATTGACGGTGAGCGCGTCGTCCTCCAGGACACCGGGCCGAAGACGAACGAGGTCCTGCTCTCCTCCCCCGACGCCCTCATCAGGGTTCCCATTGGCGGCGGCACGCCCACCACCACCCCCGCGCCAGCGGCCGGGGGCTCCCCCACCCGCCCGGTCCTGCATAACAAGTGTGCCTACGCGGCCTGGTCGGTGACCGGCGCGTTCGTGAGAGATTGCCCCTCCGACGCAGATGACCGGGAGATGGTCGTCGACTCCCTCGCGAGCGCCGAAAAGGCTATTTTCCGCACCAATCGTGACGTCATTGTGCTCAACGACATCGAGAAGGACGGCCTGTGGCTGCCCGACTCCGACATGATCCTGGTCGACAACTGGGATCAGCTGGAATCGAAACTCGAGTCTGAGAAAGAAACCGAGGACCAGTCCGTCGACGACATCGACAACACGGTCGCACCCGACCGTAACCAGGACAACACGCCGCCCGAGGCCGTGGACGACGACTTCGGGGTGCGCGCGGGAAAGACCGCGATCCTTCCTGTCCTCATGAACGATTCCGACGCCGACGGCGACTTTATGACGGCCTCAGCGCTCACGCAGCCCTCCCTCGGGCAGGTCAGCGTCGCCCGAGAGGGTGCGGCCCTGCAGATCGCCGTCAACAAGGACGCGTCGGGCACGTCGACCTTCGATTACGAGGTCTCGGATGGGCGGGGCGGAACCGCGCAGGCCCACGTGACGCTGACCGTCCACGGCGACGACGTCAACGAGGCGCCCGTGCAGAAGATCGTGCCCTCCGTGTCCGTGGGCCAGGGCGGTCGGACCACCGTCAACGGGCTGACGAACTGGGTGGACCCCGACGGAGACCCCTTCTTCCTGGCTGGCGCGACCGCCCCCACGGGAATGACGGTGAACTCCCACGAAAACGGCAACGTTGAAATCATCGATGCCGGGCACGCGCCCGGTAAGGACGCGGTCGCGATCAGCGTGTCCGACGGGCGCGACGCGGGCGACGGCTCGATTAACGTCACCGTCAAGGAAAGCGCCAATGAGCCGCCGGTCGCAAACGCCGACCACCTCGTCGTGCGCGAAGGTGCATCCGCGTCGATCTCGCCGATGGCTAACGACACCGACCCCAACTCCGACACGCTCAGGCTCGTCTCTGTGGACGACGTTCCCGCCGGCATCACCGCCGTGATGGATTCGACGGCGGGAACAATCACGGTGGACGGCAACACCGCCGGCACCTACTACCTGTCGTACACGATCACGGACGGCCCCACGACGGCGACCGGCATCATCCGCGTGGACGTCGCCCCCACCGGTTCCGACCTGCCGCCCAGCACCGAGGACGACCTCGGGGTCCTGCCCGACGGCGGGCAAGTGCTCGTGGACCTGCTGGCCAACGACTCGGACCCCACCGGCGGCGTCCTCACCGTCCAGCAACTAGACGTGCCCCCGGGTTCTCCCCTGGCGGTCGCACTCGTCAACCGCCAGATGGTGCGCGTGACCGCACCCTCCGGCCTCTCAAACCCCGCATCGTTCACCTACACGGTGTCCAACGGGGTCGCCACGGCCTCGGCGACGGTGACGATCCTGCCCGCCCCCGCCAACACCGAATCCGCGCCGCCCGAACTGAACGACGATTCCCTGGTCGTGCGCGTCGGGGACGTGGCCTCCGTGTCGGTCCTGGACAACGACCGCTCCCCCGCGGGGCTCAAGCTCACGGTCTCCAGCGAACTCCAGCACGAGATCCCCACCGACCTGGGCAGCGTCTTCGTCTCGAATAACGTCGTGCGCGTGCGCGGCGGCTCCCGGCCCGGTTCGGGGCGCATCGTCTACACGGTCTCCGACACGGCCGGTAACGTCGCCTCGGCCGTCGTCAACCTGACCGTCGTCGCCATGGACGAGGACACGAACACCGCGCCTCGCCCGAAGGACGTTGTCGCCCGCACCGTCGCCGGGCACAAGGTCACGATCCCCATTCCGTTGGAGGGCATCGACGCCGAGGGCGACTCCGTGACGCTCGTCGGCATGGCCTCGTCGGCGCGCCTCGGGACCGTCACCCAGGTGGGGTCGAACTTCGAGTACACGCCCGGCAACGACGTCCAGGGAACGGATTCCTTCACCTACGTCGTCGAGGACGCCCTGGGGAAGCAGGCCATCGGCGGGATCCGCGTCGGCGTCGCGCCTCGTCCCTCCCTCAACCAGGCGCCCGTCGCGATGCCGGACTCCGTGAGGGTGCGTCCGGGCACGAAGGTGTCGGTCGCCGTTCTGGCCAACGACATTGACCCCGACGGCGATCCCCTGACCCTCGCGCAGGGGTCCGTGTCCGCGCCCTCGGGCATCGACGTGACGGAGCGCTCCGGGCGCATCGTCTTTACGGCGCCCCAGCAGGAGGGCACGCACGTGATCTCCTACGCCATCGAGGACGGGGCTGGCGGCCGCGCCGAGGGCGTGTGCTCCGTCGTAGTCACCCCCACCGCACCGCTCCTTGCTCCCATCGCCCGCGACGACGAGGTGTCCCTGGCCGACGTGCAGGCAGCCTCCGGGTCCGTCTCGGTCGACGTGCTGAAAAACGATGAGGACCCCGACGGCGACATCCAGGACGATACGCTCTCCAGCCCGGATTCGGGCATCGGCACCTCCGGCGACACCCTGACGATTCCCCTGTCCCCGAAGCCGCAGACCGTCATTTATACGGTGACCGACCACGACGGACTGTCCGCGTCGGCTGTTGTGCGCGTGCCCGGAACCGAGATCACCCGGCCAACGCTGGACACCCGCGCCCTGCCGATCAAGGTCACGGCCGGCGTCACCAAGGAAATCGCGCTCAACGACTACATTCTGACCAGGTCCGGGCGCTCCGTTCAGCTGACCGGCGATTCCAAGGCCAGCGCCGGCCTCGGCTGGGACGGCTCCACACTGGTCAAGGACACACGCACGCTCACCTACACTGCGCTGGAGGACTTCTCGGGCCCGACCTCCATCATCGTGGAGGTCACGGACGGCTCTGACCCCTCCGACGCGACGGGCATCGTGTCCACGCTGGCCCTGCCCATCCTGGTCGAATCCGCCCACAATCGCCCGCCGCGCATCGTGCCGACCCGCGTCGACGTCGCCGCCGGCGAGGACGCCTCCCAGATCGCGATGGACCAGTGGGTCAGTGACCCCGACGGCGACGACCCGGCGGGCATGACCTACACGATCACAGATAAGCAGGTGGAGGGCGTCAGCGCCTCCACCTCCGGCTCCACCCTGTCGGTGTCCGCCGACGCCGAGGCGCCCAAGGGCCAGGCCGGGCAGCTGACCATCGAGGTCACCGACCAGCAGGGCGCCTCGGCGAGCGCGAGCGTGCCCGTCAACGTCATCGCGTCCTCCAAGCCGCTCGTGCAGACCAGCCCGGGCCAGATCACCCTCAAGGCAGGGGAATCCAAGACCGTCGACGTCTCCGAGTACGCGACCAACCCGCTGGCAGACCAGGGGCCCCTCACCATCATGGGCGATCCTGCCACCTCCGCGGGCGGCAGCGCCACGGCCTCGGGGTCGACCATGACCATCCAGGCCGACGCCGGCTTCAACGGCTCCTTCACCGTGACCTACCGCGTGCAGGACGCGACCAAGGACGTCGAGCGCGAGGTCCAGGGAACGATCACGGCGACCGTCCTGGATAAGCCCGGCGCGCCCACGGGGGCGAGCGCGGTATCGAACAGCGCGGGCACGGCCCTGGTGTCGTGGCGCACGGGCACCACTGGCGGCTCCCCCATCACCTCCTTCACCGTCACCGACCACACGCAGGGCGACTCCAAGTCCTGCGGCGCTGTCGCCGAGTGCCTCTTCGACGGGCGCACGAACGGCACCGAGCACACCTTCTCGGTTACCGCGACGAACGAGGTCGGGGAATCCGATCCCTCCAACAAGACGAGCGTCCTCATCGACGCCAAGCCCGAAACCCCCGGAGCGCCCACCGTGAAGCCCGGCGACAGGTCCATCACCGTGTCGTGGGCAGCTCCGGTCAACACCGGTTCCGACCTGGAAGGCTACGACCTGGAGCTCTCGCCGGCCGATGTAGTAGTACCACCGCCCGGCGCAAACGAGACGTCCCTGACGATCTCCGGCCTGGAGAATGGCAAGGAGTACAAGGTTCGGGTCAGGGCTCGCAATAAGAACTACACGTCCGAGTGGTCGCTCTACTCCCAGGGCGTGACGCCCTACGGCGCGCCGGAAGCCCCGACGGGCGTCAGCGCCACCTTCTCGAATGGCATCGCGCAGGTCACGTGGAACAAACCGTCCGATACGAACGGTCGCAACATCGAGCAGTACACGGTCAGCGCGACCGGCGCCGACACGGTTAAGGTCGATGCTCCGTCCACCTCCACATCAATTAAGCTCAAGCACTCCGAGCAGCAGGTCTCCATCAGCGTCAAAGCCGTCAACGATACAAAGGATCCCGACGCGCACACCTCGCCCGCGGCGACGACCACCGTGTGGGCCGTCGACGAAGTCAACGCCCCCACGATCAAGTCACTGAAGGCCACGGGTAACTCGAAGGAGATCGCGTTCAAAATCGAGTTCCAGCCGGACAACGGATGGAGCAAGAGCGACGTCGTCGACTACCAGTGGACGACCGACAACTGGGCCCACTGGGACTCCCTGACCAGGGATGGCGATCACACCGTCACCAGCCCGGCGCTCACGGATGGTGTCGACGCAACGCTCCAAGTCAAGGTGACCGTCCGCAAGAGCGGCACCGATAAAACATCCGAAGCTGTGGTCACCGGCGGCACCGTGAGTTCCTTCGGTCCCCCCGCGGAACCATCCGTAGAGTGTCGGCCCGGCGGACCCGGGTGGGTCAATTGTTCCTGGAGCAATGCAGACAACGGCGGCAGGAGCGCAAGCCTGGTCCTCACGGGAGCTGAGAATAAGACCATTGAGCTGACCCGTGAGGGACACCGCGAGTTCAACCCCGGCGAAGGCAATAGCGCGCAGCTGTGCATCAAGGCCGTCCAGACCTCGAGCGAAAAGGGAACACGCGAGTCCGGTCAACCATGCGCCAAAGCCACGGCCCCCGTCTACGCACGCAACTCCAGCGGCTACCAGGGAGAGCCAGGAAAGTGCGTCAACGGTCCATGCGGAGGCGGCCCCTTCTACAAGCAGGGAGTCGAGCTGTCGGGATGGCCGCCGAATGTAGCCGTCAGGTGTGAAGGAACATTCGCCGGTAAGCCCACGTGGATGGCACGGCAGGTCGACGGAAACGGTTACTTCCGGGGCGTCACCGAATGGAACTGGGGTGGTTCCGTTGAGGAATACCTCGTCCAGGGTCCGCATAGTAACTACACCTGGTTCCAATGCCGCCAACAGTAACGCCCTCATCACAGCACCAGACAACCCACAGCACAACAAAGGACAACAATGGAAGTCACCGCAGATAACGCCCACTGGTTCGCCGACTCCTTCACGAGGATCACGGACAACGTCGGCCAGGCACTCCTGGGCAAGGAAGAGGTCATCCGCCTGGCGCTGACCTGCATGTTCGCCGAGGGGCACCTGCTCCTCGAGGACGCGCCGGGAACAGGCAAGACGGCGCTCGCGCGTGCCATCGCGGCCACCGTCCACGGGACGCATTCGCGTATCCAGTTCACGCCCGACCTGCTGCCCTCCGACATCACGGGTGTGACCATTTACGACCAGCGGACGGGGTCGTGGGACTTCCACAAGGGCCCTATCTTCGCCTCGATCGTCCTGGCCGATGAGATCAACCGCGCCTCACCCAAGACCCAGTCGGCCCTCCTGGAGGTCATGGAGGAAGCCCAGGTCACGGTTGATGGCGTGCGCCGCGAGACGGGACGCCCCTTCATGGTGATCGCCACGCAGAACCCCGTCGAGCAGGCCGGCACCTACCGCCTGCCCGAGGCTCAGCTGGACCGCTTCCTCATGAAGACCTCAATTGGCTACCCGGGCCGCGAGGCCGGCATTGACGTCATCCTCGGCTCCGCCGCGCCCGACCGCACCCGCACCCTGTCCCCCGTGATCTCCACAAAGGCGGTCGCCGACATGGCGGACCTGGCGGCCAACAACTACGTCGACCGCTCGATCGCCGCCTACGTGCAGGACCTGTGCGAGGCGAGCCGCGCCGACTCCGAGGTCCGTATCGGCGTCTCGACGCGTGGAGCCATCGCCATGATGCGCGCCGCCCGCGTGTGGGCTATCGCCCAGGGCCGTAACTTCGTGATCCCCGACGACGTGCAAGCCCTGGCGGTGCGCGTGTGGGCTCACAGGCTCGTCTTGGACCCCGACGCCGAGTTCGGCGGGGCCACGCGCGAGGGCGTCATCGAGCGTGCGCTGGGAGCGGTCGCCGCCCCGGTCATGAAGGGCTGAGGATCGTGGCACCGCGTTCCGTCGCCGACAAGCGCCACCTGCGCGAGCGCCTCGACGCCGTCACACGTGCGCGCGTCGCTCTCGCGCGCGCGTCGGCGACGGTCGTCTCCTCCTGGCGGACCTGCATCGCTGCGGCGCGGCGGGTCCCCGGCCTCGGCTCGTTCCTGCGACTGCTGTCATCCCTGACTGTGCTCGGCTGGGGAACGGCGATCATCGGGGCGGGAGCCTCCCTGGCGGGCGTCCTGTTCTCGTGGGTCGAGGCCGCGGTCCTGGGCTTCACGTGCCTGACCCTGGTGGCCCTCTCCCTCCTGTGGTCCCTGGGCCGAGCAGGGCACGCCGTCGCGCTGCGGCTCGCCAACACGCGCGTGACGGTCGGCGAGAAAGCCCTCGGCGCGCTGACAGTCTCCAACCCCACGGCTCGGCGCCTGCGCGCCACCATGGTCGAGCTGCGCGTCGGCGCGGGCGCGAACTCGTTCCTGTGCCCGGCGCTGGGACGGGACGAGAACCACGAGGAGGTCTTCGCAATCGCGACGACGCGGCGAGGCGTCGTGGCCGTGGGCCCTGCCTCCACGATCCGCGGCGACGGCCTCGGCCTGGTCCGCCGCGTCCAGACATGGTCCGATGCCACCGAGCTCTACATCCACCCGCGAACGGTCGCCATGAACGCCTCGACGGTCGGTTTCATCCGCGACATCGAAGGAGCGACTACGCAGGACCTGTCCTCCGCTGACGTGTCCTTCCACGCCCTGCGCGAATACGTCCCCGGCGACGACCGGCGCGCCATCCACTGGCGTTCCACGGCGCGCATCGGCAAGCTCATGGTCCGCCAATTTGAGGAAACGCGCCGATCCCACCTGCTCATCGTCCTCGACCTGGACACCGACGCGTGGGCCAGCGACGAGGAGTTCGAGATCGGAGTCTCCGCGGCGGCCTCCATGGCGCGCGCGGCCCTCGTCGATGCGAAGGAGGTCTCGGTGCACACCCAGGTCGGCCACCTCAAGACCCCCACCCCGATGCACGCGATGGACTCCCTCTCCGGGGTCGAGCGCGTCCTGGGCGCAGAACGCATCAGCGCACTGACCCAGCGCGCTGGGACCGAGGCCTCCCAGGCCTCGACCGCCGTCGTCATCTCTGGATCGCGCACCCCCCTGGCGGACCTGCACGCGGCCCTCACGCGCCTCCCCCTCGACATGGTGATCACCGGCGTGCGCATCGACATGGACGCCGACTTCGAGCTGCGTACTCTCGGCAACACGCCGGTCGTCGTCGCGCCCACCCTGGATGACTTCGCCATCGGAATGTGGAAGGCCCTCGGATGACGACGAACCCTTCTCCCCTGGCCGCCTCCGCGCTCCGGCGCGGCATCGACGCCCTCGCGGTAGTCTCGCTGCTCGCCGCAGTGGCCCTTATCCACGGCCCCGTCTTTGGCGGAACCACCGGGTACATCGCAGCTCTGGGAGGCCTCGTCGTGGGCGTCCTGGTCGCCGCGCTCACCGCCGCGCTTCGCGTCAGGACGATTGGATCGACGCTGGCCTTGGCCGCCGCCTACCTGCTAGCCGGTGGCCCCCTCGCCCTGCCCACAACGACCGCCTACCACGTCCTGCCCACGCAGCGAACGATCCAGATGCTGGTCATCGGCACGATCACCTCGTGGAAGGACCTGCTGACGGTCCAACCGCCCGCCGGAATCTTCGTCGGGCCGGCGATCATGCCCTTCCTGAGCGCCCTGGTCACCTCCTTCATCGCGCTCACCATTGTGCTGCGCACCAAGCGACCGGCGTGGGCGCTCGCTCCCGTCGGCATCCTGGGCCTCCTCGGCATTATCTGGAGCTCCCATCAAGCCCCCCTCGCCCTGCCGATCGGCCTGTTCACCGTGATCGTGGGCGTCGTCTGGTCCGCGCACGTGGCCGGACGCACGCGCCGCGAGGGCGGGCGCGGGGTCGTCGAGTTCCACGAGCGTGCGGCCAACCCCGCCGTGCGCCGAGGCCTCGGCGCGGTCACGCTGATCGCCCTGGCCCTCGTGGTCGCCGTCCCCCTCACGCGCGTCGTCGTCACGGATTCGCACCGCACGGTCGCACGCGACTACGTCGAGCCGCCGCTCAACCTCCAGGAATACCACTCACCGGCCACGCAGTTCCGCTTCCTGAACACGACCGACAAGGACACAGAGCTCCTGACGGTCGACGGGCTGCCCGAGGGAGGCAGGCTCCGCCTCGCGACCCTCGACTACTATGACGGGACGGTCATCCAGATCGCCACGAACGCCAACGGGTCTGGATTCCGCCACGTCGGAACCTCCTTCTACGAGACTCCCGCGCCCGCCGACGCCCAGGCCTCGAACGTGACCGTGCGCATCGAGGGCTACTCGGGGAACTGGGTTCCCACCGTCGACGGGGTGCGCTCCCTGGAGTACACCTCCGATCGGGCCAACCAGCTCGCTGACGCGCTCTACTTCCACGACCGCCTCGAGACTGCGCTGTCCACCGTGCGACTCGCGCAGGGAGACTCCTACCGGGTCACCGGCGTGGTGACGCGTCAGTGGAGCGACGAGGAGCTTGAAGGCCGAGCGTTCTCGCGCACGACGTCAACAGCCGACGAGGGAGTCCCCTCCGAGGTCACCGACGCCGCCACGGAGATGATCGGCGACGCCGCGCCGGGCATCGCGCAGGTCCGCGCCATTCAGCGCACGCTCCACGACGAGGGCTTCTACTCCGACGGCTCCGACCAGCTCTCCCTGCCGGGCCACCGCACCTCGCGCATCGAGGACTTCCTGAGCGCCGACCAGCTCATCGGCGACGACGACCAGTACGCGGTCGCGATGCTCCTCATGCTGCGCTCGCTACAGATCCCCTCCCGGATCGTCATGGGATTCCACCCGGAGACCCCGGCCTCGGGACCGGTGACGATGACGGGCAAGGACACGCACCTATGGGTCGAGGTCCCCTTCGAGGGCGCTGGATGGGTCGCCTTCGACCCGACTCCCCCACGCGACCAGGTGCCCCAAACGGAGGTCCCCAAGCCCAAGCCCGATCCGAAGCCTCAGGTCCTCCAGCCGCCGGACCCGCCGCAGGACCCGGCGGAGCTTCCGCCGGACACCTTCGACGACTCGGACGACAACGAGGAAGGCTGGCCCGCGTGGATCGGTATCCTCCTGGCGATCCTGGGCTGGACGGCCCTCGGCGTCCTGGCGCTCTCCCCGATCTGGGGTCTGCTCCTCTTCAAGGCGCTGCGTCGGCGCCGCAGACGCACCCAGGGGTCCGATGAAGAACGCGCCGCGGGCGCATGGGAGGACGTCGTCGACTACGCGACGGACACCGGACTGCGCGTGCCCGTGGGGGCGACACGCCTGACGCAAGCGCGCGCCATCGACGCGCGGCTGGAGGACCGCCGCGCCGAGATCCCCGCAGATACCGGTTTCCACCGGTGGGACGAGCAGTGCACCGAGCTGGTGTCCATGGCCCGTTCGCTCGACGCCGTCGTGTTCTCCGACGCGGGCGCTCAGGGTGGGGGCGCGGAGCGTTCCTGGGAGATCAGGGACGAGGTCGTGGCAGCGATTTCGGGGAAGACACCCTGGTATCGGCGCTACTGGGCGTTCCTGTCGACGCGTTCCCTGCGGATGCGCCGGGTTCCTCTGCGCGTGCGCGTCGATTCCCTCATCGAGCTGCTCGCCCAGTGGCGCGCGAAGAAGACAACACCCGCGGCCACCGACGAGACCACACCCCTGAAAGGCACGGACAATGTATGAAATGACGGTCCCGGGAAAGCCCTCCGTCGAGGTTCCCCCACACCTGGCGGGGACGGTCGCAGTCAACATCTGGCGCCGATTCTTGTGGCGTATCCTGACCGCCATCTTCTATACCGCTGCCCAGATGCTCATTTCCTCTATCATCGCGGGTGCGATGATCAATCGAATGTCACCGGATGACATCGAGCACCTCGTGCTTGCGATCCTTTTCTTGTGCTTCGCCTGGTTCATCATGCTTGTGATTGTCATCGTGCGAACCGGCGCAACTCCAATGATGCGTGCCGTAGGCGTGCGTTGGGTTCGCTACGACACGGGAGCTGCTGCGGGGTGGGCATCGCTATGGAAGCTAGTCTTGCAGGGTCTCATCGCTTCCTTCACCTTCGGACTCGGACCCATGATCATCTGCTTCGCCAGCATGGACGAGATGAACCGGACGTGGTTCGACCGCACGCTGGGCATCGTCCCGATCAACACGAAAGCGGGACGCGACACCTACAAGACCCCCGCCCCCGAGCCCGAGGAGGAGCCCGAGCCGGTCGTCCACCCGTGGAACGCCACGTCCTCGGCCGCCGCTTCGCTGCCGCCTGTCCCGACAGTGCCCGAAAAGGAAACGGAGACGGTGCACGTGCCGTGGGGAAGTGCGATCCCCGATCCGAGCCCGGCAGCGCCCTCCGTTTCTTCGCCCGCGGCGAGTGCACCCACGCCTTCCTCCGACTACATCGGGGCAACGCCTTGGTCGACTTCCGGCACAGGTGTCAGCACGCCAGCCCCCGCGGTGTCCGAGCCTCCTTTGTCCTTCACCCCGCCCTCGTCCTCGTATTCGGGGAGCGCGTCGGCCTCCTCCCACCACGAGGATGACGACGATGACCGCACGCAGCTCGGGGTGCGCTACGACACGGCTCGGGTCACCTTCGACACGGGCGTGGACTATCCATTCGGCGGCTCGATCGTGCTCGGGCGCAACCCGGTCGCCCCGGCCTCGCGCCCCACTGCCTCCCTCGTGCCCGTCGATGACCCGGATCGGACGGTATCAAAGACTCACGTCGTGCTCACGGCGACGCGTGAGGGGGTTCTCGTCGAGGACCTGCACTCCACCGGCGGCACGGTCGTCGTGCGCGCCGACGGCCAGGAGACACCTGTCGTGCCCGGTTCCCCCGTCGTCGCGGCGCCCGGAGACACCGTCCGGTACGGGCAGCGGAGCGTGGTCATCAATGGGTAACGAGTGTGTCGAAGCGGTCGGCCCCGGGGGTTCTCGGGTCGTCGTCGCGCACGCTGCCCGCACGGATGTGGGACGCCGCCGCACGCACAACGAGGACTCGTGGGGGGCTTCCTTCCCCACCTACTTCGTGGCGGACGGAATGGGAGGAAACGACGCGGGCGACGTCGCCTCTCGGGTCGTCGTCGACACCATGTGTGACTCGTTGGCTCCGGGCAAGTTCACCACCCCCGCCCTACTCTCGACCGCGGTATCCCGCGCGGCGTTGGCAGTCGCGGATCTGGGAACGGGCTCGCGGGCACCGGGTTCAACCCTGACGGGCATCGCATTCCAGGAGTACCGGGGCAAGCCCTGCGCCGCCGTGTTCAACATCGGAGACTCGCGGACCTACCTGCTCTCCGAAGGGAGTTTCGAGCAGATCTCTGTCGATCATTCCGAGGTTCAAGAACTCATTGACGCGGGCTACGTGACCGACGTCGAGGCCCGCGCCCTGCCCCACCGAAACATCATCACCCGGGCGCTGGGAGCCGGATCCACCCGTCACGTCACCGCCGATATCTTCATGGTCCCCGTGCATCGCGGCGACCGGTGGGTGATCTGCTCCGACGGGCTGTCGGGAGAGGTGACAGACGCGCTCATCGAGATGATCGTGCGCCACGTCAAGGACCGCGAGCAGGCAGCCGACGAGTTGATCGCACAGGCGCTGGGTGCTGGCGGTAAGGACAATATCACCGTCGTCATCGCGGATGTCCTCGAGGCCGAGCCCGAGTGGGGGCAGTCGAGTACCGGCGACGAAACCGTCGATAACGACGTGACCGTCAACTCTGCCGGAGACGCGGACTCGCACCCGATGGAGAAGCAGCAACTGGCGGATGCAACGCGAGTGGAGGAACAGCATGCGTAAACGCACGTGGACGCCGGGTGGCTATCCCGCAGCGGTGACCGAGCGCGGGATTGTCGTCCTCGAGCCCGGCAATGAGGCGCTCGCCCAGCGATTCTGGGAGCTCATGCTGGAGGGCGCGGACCTGGCTGTCCTCCTCCAGGAGCTGACCTCCGCCTTCGCCGCCAACCTGGCCGCGCTGCCGAGTTTCGTCGCACTCATCGACGAGTCGGGCGAAGCACACATCGCTGTCCGCGGAGCTTTCGAGGTCGTCGTCGACGGGCCGGAGGGGCCGACGTCCGTGAGCGGGGGCAGCGTCATCACGTGGTCTGAGCACCGCTTCCGCACGCATTCCGGCTGGCGGATCGCCACGCCGGTGGACGGCCCCGCGTCCGAGGCCTGCCGGTGGCAGGTGATCAGCGCCGTCCTGCCCATGGCCACGCTCGCGTCGGGCACGGTCGGCGAGGTCGCGTGCGGCGCACCCGCCGATTCCCGCGTCGAGTCCGTGGCCTGGGACGAGGCCTCCCCCGCTTCCTCCGGGCCTGCTTCCTCCGCGAGCGCCGTCGTCGCTTCGGACGAGGCCTCCCCGGCTCTCGGCGCACCCGTTCCCTCTGCGGGCGCGCAAGCGAGCCCCGAGGAGCCGTTGCCGCCTGATCCCGCCCCCGCAGATTCGGGCGACGCGCCTGCCGACGGCGAGGGTTCCTCCGCCGATCTCTCCTGGCTCGCGGGGGCCTCGTCCGGGTCTGACGAGCCTGCGGGTGAGGCCGACGACGCTTCCTTGTCTGCCGAGGACAACGATTCCCCCGCTGCGGCCTTCTTCGCGGAGTTTGTCTCTCCGTCCGACGAGGAGGAGGAATCCGAGCCGGAGGAAGCGGCGGCAGAACCTGTGATCGCCCAGCCGACTGCCCCCGCCCCCGCTCCTGCCGACGACGAGCCATCGGGCTCAGGGGCCTCGGGAGAAGAGACGCAAATCCCCTGGTACGAGCGCGAGGACGAGACACCCGAGCCCGACCCCGCGGACGAGGCCGAAGACCCCGACGACGACAAGCCACCCCTCGAAGCGACAGCTGACGATGCGGCGGACGAACCCCTCGAGGTGGAAGCGGAGGATGGCGTGCGTTCCCGCTTCGAATACCTCTACGGTGCCGAGCGTCCGGAGTATTCCGTCGAGCAAGCGGCCGTCAGGCAGATTCAAAACTCCGATGTCATCGACGACGACCCGGTTCCCGTGCCCCCGTCGTTCGCCTCCCCGCCTGAGACAGAGCACCGGGAGGCACCGGAGCCCGCCATCGATGATCCAGTCCCACCCGTCCCCGGTCAGGCGGTTTCGGGTCCGCCGGTCTCGGCAGCAGAACCCGAGCCCCGATTCGACCCGCCCCCGGGAAGCTTCTTCATCGACTCTGTCCCCGGACTCTCCTCAGGCGCTCCGCGAGCGCAGGAAGCCGCGCCCAGCGCCGCCTATCAACGGCTTGCGGCGACGCAGAGCGAGGGCGATCACGACGGACAGACGATGCTCCCGGAGCGCGCCCGTGAGCTGCGCGAGTACGCCCGCCGGGTTGGGACCGACACCGCGCCGGACATGCCCGCGGCACAGTCATCCCAGACCGCGGTCGGTCCGCAGGTCCTGGCGGTCCTGTGCGAGAAGGGGCACCCGAACCCGACCCACGCCTCGTCGTGTCGAATCTGTTCGTCTCCGCTGAGCAGCAGCTCCGTCACCGTCCCGCGCCCAGACCTGGGCCGGATCATCCTGTCCACGGGGGAAGAGGTGCCCCTCGACCAGGACATCATTATCGGGCGGCGTCCCCGCTCAACCCCGACCGCTGGTCGCGCCCCCGCGCGCCTGGCCATTGTCCCGAGCCCCGGCAAGAAGATTTCTCGCAGTCACTGCGAGCTGCGGATCGACGACTGGGACGTGCGGCTCCACGACCTCGGCTCCCAAAACGGCACTCTGCTGATGCGCCCCGGGCAGGCACCCGTCCGCCTGGACGGGGCTGTGGCCATGGTCCTCAAGCCGGGGGACGTCGTGGAGCTCGGCGAGAACATCTCATTCCGAATGGAGGCGTAATGCGACAACCACTCGATCCCCCGGCAATTCCGGGCGCAACGTTCGTCCGCCACCTCGGCACGGGCGGTTTCGCCGACGTCTACCTGTTCCGCCAGCAGATGCCCCAACGCGACGTGGCGGTCAAGGTCCTGCGTCCGGATTCCAACGCCCGGGCCTCGGCGGCCTTTGACGCCGAAGTGAACCTGATGGCTCAGGTCGCCAACCACCCGTCCATCGTGTCCTTCTACACGGGGGGAATTGCGGACGACGGCCGCCACTACCTGGTCATGGAGTACTGCCCGCCCCCGCACCTGGGCCAGCGCTCCAAAGAACACCGCATCCCCGTGTCCCAGGCGCTCGACGTCGGCGTGCGCATCGCGGGCGCAGTGGAGACGCTCCACCAGCGCGGGATCATCCACCGCGACGTCAAGCCCATGAACATCCTGTTCACCCAGTTTGGGCACCCCGTCCTCACTGACTTCGGCATCGCCGCGCAAACGGGAACGGGCGAGGAATCCCCGGGCGGTTTCTCCGTGGCGTGGGCACCGCCGGAGCAACAGGACGGCACGGGTCCCTTCGGTCCGACCATCGACGTCTATTCCCTGGCCGCCACCGTGCACGGTATCCTCACAGGCCACTCCCCCTTCGAGATTCCCGGGGGAGACAACCGCGAGCTCTCCGTACTCAACCGCGTGCTGCGCTCCCCGGTGCCCGCCATCGGCCGCAGCGACGTGCCCGCGGAGCTCGAGCGCATCCTCGCGATTGCGATGTCCAAGGACCCCAAGCGGCGCTACCAGTCGGCGCGGGAGTTCGCCCTGGCCCTACAAAACGTACAGTCTTCGCTGCGCCTGACCCCCACGCCCTTCGAGGCCATGGGGGTGGAAGCGCCCACCGGGACCTTTGAGGATGAGGAGGGGGACGAGACCTGCGCGGCGCCCATCGCTGTGTTTTCTTCCCACGCCCCGGCCCCGGCCTCGTCCGTCCCTGATGAGGAGGATGACCGCACGGTCGCCGTCCTGGCGAAGGTGGACCCGGCCCCGGCTCCGGCAAGCGCGCCGCAGAGCGGTCCCGCGAACGCGGTGTCCACGCGTGAGGACGCGCCTCGGGCCTCTGAGACGGACGAGGCCGAGGAGGCTCCCTCCAGGGGCTTCGGCTCGGTCGTGGCTGGGTTCCTGCTCGTACTTCTCCTCGTGAGCGGCATCGCCTTCGGCGTGTGGACGGTGCTGCGCGGCGAAGGAAGCACGGTGGCTCCGGCCCAGTCCTCGCCTGATGCGCCTCCGCTCGACGGGCTGCCCTCGGCCAACGCGAACGCGTCGATTACCGGTCTGGCGGGCACGGTCACCCCTGAGGGGGTCACCTTCACGTGGGACGCGGTCGGCACCGGGACGACGTACCTCTACCACGTCGAGGACCCCAAGGAGGACCACCCTGTACGCCAGACGAAGGAGACGACGGTCACCGTTCCGGTTGTACCGGGGCGCACCTGCCTGTCGGTCGCCGTGCGCAACTCGGACGGGCGCTCCTCGAACGAGGCCATCGAATGTGTGGAAACGCCATGAGCACGGCGAGTATCCAACCGGAGTCCACCGAGGACGTATCCGCGGTCATCGACTACTGCGGCGAAATCTACGAGGTTCGCGCCGATCAGGAGTTCCTCATTGGCCGCGAGGCCGACCTGTGCATTGACGACAACCCCTACCTGCACCGCAGGCTTGTGCGGATCAGCTGCCACGACGGCCTGTGGTGGCTGGACAACATTGGGTCGCGGATCGCGGTCACCGTCGCCGACGCCTCGGGGTCCATGCAGGCTCGGGTCGGGCCAGGGGCGCGCATCCCCCTGGTCTTCGAGTCGGCCGTCGTCGTATTCGCCGCCGGGCCGACGACCTACGAGTTCTCCATCACCGTGCGCGGGACGACATTCCGCAGCTACTCCGCCCCCACCGCCGACACCGGCGAGGCCACGGTCGGGGAAGCACGTTTCACGCCGTCGCAATACCTGCTGATCCTGGCGCTGTGCGAACCCTGGCTGACGCAGGCTGGTTCCGGCGCGACCGATATCCCGCGCAATGCCGAGGCTGCTGCGCGGCTGGGGTGGCCGATCACCCGCTTCAACCGAAAGCTCGACAACGTCGCCGACAAGCTCGATCGGATGGGCGTGCCCGGCATGCGGGGCAGGCCGGGGTCCTTGGCGACACACAGGCGCGTTCGGCTCGTCGAATACGCGGTCGCGGCGCGGCTGGTCTCCAGCAGCGACCTGTATCTGCTCGACGATGAGAAACGACGCAACAGCACACCCGATGCACTCACCGGAAAGGACCGGCGATGAAGATCAAACTGACACTGCGCGGGCGTACCCGCGAGGATATCGACCTGCTGGTCACCACCGATGCAACGGCGACGGTCGGAGATGTTGCTGCCGCTCTGGCTTCCTCGGGTCCGCGACAGAGCGCCGCTACCTTGGCTGCACCCGATTCGCTGACGCTCAGGGTTCTCGATCCCGTGGACGGAAGAATCACCTCAGTCCTGCCGTCAACGGCATACGTGACTGAGACAGGACTCAACTCGGGTTCACTTGTCGACATCGCCTCGGCGAAAGACGCGACTCCAACGGGAGGCGTGGCGGGCGAGCTACGCGTCCTGGACGGAAATGACAAGGGCATGTGCGTCCCCCTGTATTTCGGCGGCACAACCGTGGGCCGATCTCCCTCGTGCACGATCATGCTCAACGACCGTCGAGTGTCGAAGGAACATGCTCGCATCACCGTCGGCTCAAGCATTGAAATTCACGACCTCAACTCAGCCAACGGTGTCCTCGTTGGCAACCAGCGCGTGCAGCAGGCCACGGTGACACCCGGTGACGTGGTCCTCCTTGGAGACACTCAGATCCAACTGGTCCAGACAAAGATGCCCGAATCGACTGGCGAGTCCACGGACATCGCATTCATCAGGTCGCCTCAGGTCATCCCACACGCGACTCCCCGAACGATCAAGCTCCCCGACGCGCCAACCCGCCCCAAGCCCTCGCGTTTCCCATTCATCGGCCTCGTGGCCCCCCTGATTATGGGCGCATCCATGTTCCTCCTGACCCGACAGCTGACGAGCTTGGTGTTCATCATCCTGAGTCCGATCATCATGATCGGCTCGTGGTGGGACCAACGTCGACAGTCGACAAGCGAGTTCACCGAAGCAATGACGCAGTTTGAAGATGCTCTGAAGGTCACCCACCAGGACCTGGATGACAGTCGACGCGAGGATGTGGAGTCCCGCCACGCTCAGTTCCCTCCGATCAAGCAGACCATCGAGGGGGCGCTGCGTCGCGACGGCTCGTTGTGGATACGCAGGCCCGAGCACCCGGAGTTCCTGAAGTTCCGCCTGGGGCAAGGGACGGACACCGCGACGGTCACCATCGAAGGGGCGGATCAGCGCACGGGTCTTCCGGAGGCGGTCGCCAAGGTGCGCGCGCTCGCCGTTGAGTACTCGCGGGTCACGAATGTTCCACTCGTTGCCGACATCCGCTCGTCCGGAGGCCTGGGCTTGTGCGGCCCGAGCGACGTCCTCAGGCAGGCGCGCGGGGCGATCGCAGCCCAGCTGGCGGCACAGTACTCGCCTGCTGAAGTCATCGTCACCTGCATGACCTCCACCGATCATGTATGGGGATGGGAGTGGATGAAGTGGCTCCCTCACTGCTCCTCCCCGCACTCCCCCTTCGGTGCCGGCGTCCACCTTGCCTCCGACTCGGCTTCCGCGAAGGTCCTGCTCTCTTCGCTCGAAGGCCTGCTCGAAGCCCGCACTCAGGGCGACCCCAGTGAGGTCTCCAACCGCGGCCCCGAGGTTGCTTCGGCCTCCTCTAGCGAGGCCTCTGCGCAGGATACGTCGAAGAAGTTCCCTAATCCGATTCCCGCGGTGGTCGTTTTCGTGGACGACGTGCTGGTGGACCGCGCTCGCCTGAACCGTCTTGCCGAGTTGGGCCCTGATCGAGGTATCTACTTTGTGTGGATGGCCCCGTCCTTCACCGAATTACCTGCGGCGTGCCGATCGTTCATCGCATTCGACGGCAGGCAGGCTTCCATCGGTGACGTACGCGCGTCGCGCGCGCTTGAGGACGTGAGCGTGGACCGCGTCTCGGACGAGGAGTTGGCTGCCCTGGGCCGGTCACTATCCCCTCTCTTCGACGCGGGAGTCCCCGTCGACGATGACTCGGATCTGCCAGGCTCCATTTCCTACGTGGATCTGACTGGCCAGGAACTGGCGGACGATCCCAACGCCATCATCGAACGGTGGAGGGCCTCGCACTCGATCATCGACCGCACACCGGGGCACCCCCATCGCAAGATTCCGGCCGTTCCCCTGTCAGCCATCGTCGGCCAGGGGGCGAGCGAGCCCATGCAGCTGGACCTACGCTTGCATGGACCGCACGCGCTGGTCGGCGGCACAACGGGTGCCGGCAAGTCCGAGTTCTTGCAGGCGTGGGTCCTCGGCATGGCCCAATCGGTGTCACCCGATAGGCTGACATTCCTGTTCGTCGACTACAAGGGCGGTTCCGCCTTCGAGCAGTGCACGGATCTGCCGCACACCGTCGGCCTGGTCACCGACTTGTCGCCCTACCTGGTGCGCCGCGCCCTGACCTCACTACGAGCGGAGCTGCACTACCGCGAGCGCCTTCTCAACAAAAAACGAGCAAAAGACCTCGTCACCCTCGAGAAGTCCGGCGATCCCGACTGCCCCCCATCGCTCGTCATTGTCGTCGACGAGTTCGCGGCGCTCGTGAACGAGGTTCCCGAGTTCATCGACGGCGTCGTCGACGTCGCCCAACGAGGACGTTCCCTCGGCCTGCACCTTATCCTGGCGACCCAGCGCCCTGCGGGCGTCATCAAGGACAACCTTCGTGCGAACACAAACCTGCGCGTCGCCCTGCGCATGGCTGACACCGATGATTCCCAGGATGTCCTCGGGGATGCCATGGCCGCCCACTTCCCGCAGAACACGCCCGGCCGTGCTGCGGCAAAGACAGGCCCCGGCAGAATCTCGGTGTTCCAGTCGGCCTACCCGGGTGCCCGCACGGCCGAGGGACTCAAGACGACGCAGGTTGACATCGAGGCGCTGGGCTTCGGCCTGCCGCAGAAGTGGAAGACGCCCGAGCCGCCCAAGCCTCGCGAGGAGATCCCTACCGACATCACCCGAGTTGTCGGTACTATCTGCGCAGCGTCGGCCAAAGCGCACATCCAGGCGCCTCGCAAGCCGTGGCTGCCCGAACTCGCACCGATCTACGACCTCTCGCTTCTACCCCAGCGTTCCGACGCCAAGATCGTCCTCGGTGTCCTAGACGACCCCGAGGACCAGTCGCAGGAAGTGGAGTACTTCCGACCCGACACGGACGGACACATCGCCTTCTACGGCGCCTCCGGTTCCGGAAAGACGACCGCGCTGCGATCGCTCGCTATCGCTGCAGGCATCACCCCCAGCTCAGGTCCCGTCAACGTCTACGCCCTCGACTTTGCCGGCGGAGGCCTCGACATGCTGAAGAAGCTCCCCAGCGTCGGCAACGTTATCCAGGGCGACGACGAAGAGAGGATTGCCAAGCTCATCGACTTCCTCGGTAGCATCGTCGACGAGCGTTCTGTCTCCTACAAGGCCGTCAACGCCAGCCACCTGACCTCCTACCGGGAACTCTCGGGTAAGCAGGACGAGCCCCGATACCTCGTGCTCATCGATGGGATCGCCACATTCGCAGAGACCTACCAGCTCGTCGGCCGACACGCGAAGATCTGGAGCCGTTTCCAGCAGATTCTGTCGGACGGGCGCGAAGTCGGCGTTCACTTCGCGGTGTCGGCGGACCGGCCGCAGGCCATCCCGAACTCGATCGCCGCGTCGTTCCAACGCAAGGTGGTTCTGCGTCTCACCGACGAGGACGCATACCTCTATTTCAATCTTCCGCGCGATGTTCTGAGCGCGTCGAGCGCTCCAGGACGCGCCATGCAGGTGGGTAACCCCAACCTCTTGCAGCTGCCGATCCTCGGCAGGAACGTCACGGACTACGACCAGGCCAGGGAGATCGAATCACTGGCAGGCGCCTCGTTTATGCGCCGACGCACCCGCCCGACACCGATCCGTTCCCTGCCGCTCGATATACCGGAGCGCGAGGTCGATCGCGTTGTCGATGGACGCCCCGTCATCGGGGTCGAGGCGGGTTCGCTTGCCCCGATGCCGCTGCGCCCTGGGGGTACCTTCGCGATCACCGGCCCCGCTCAGTCTGGCAGGACCAACACCGTCCGGTGGCTGGCACGCAGCGTCCACAGTGCTTTCCCGAATGCGGTCATGCTGCACGCATGTGCACGCCGATCCCTGGTGGCGAGAGAACCGCTGTGGACGGAAACAGCGCAGGGAGCAGACAAGATCGCGTCCATGCTTGCCAAGCACGGTCACCTGTTTGAGGAAGAAGCTCCGGAGACCACGCCGGGAGTCGTCCTCTTTGTTGAGGGTATCGGAGAGTTCTCTTTCTCCGCGTGTGACCAACAGTTGCAGGACGCCATCGCCTCAGCGAAGGCCAATGGTCATTTGGTCGTGGCCGAGGCCGACGTGTCCGGGTGGTCATTCGGCGGCTCGCTGGCATCCGGTGTGCGCAGCGGACGGACAGGGATCGTCCTGTGCCCCTCGCCCGGTGAGGGCGAGAACGCCGTCGGTGTTCCCGTCCCCGGCATCTTTGGGGCCGAGGCCGTGCCGGGTCGCGGCTACTTTGTTCAGTCCGGCAAACAGTGGAAAGTGCAGGTGCCCCGAGTATGACAAAACCCGATGGGGACTAGTCCCCATCGTCAGTGACAAAACGAAATGTTAGTTTGAGATTACGGGCTAATCACCCATCCGACGTGGGAACCGTCGGCTCGAACACACCAGATCCGCGATACCCACCCCGGGTATCCAATTCTCAACGGAGGAACACAATGGCAAACCTGAATGTCACCTACGACCAGATGCAGTCCGCAGCAACTCGCCTGCGCAACGGCCAGAAGGATCTTGAGTCCAAGCTCAACGAGCTGCGCTCACTCGTCCAGCAACTCGTGCAGAACGGATTCACCACGTCGCGCGCCTCGGGCGCCTTCGACTCCTCCTACCAGGAGTTCACCCAGGGTGCGACCCGCACGGTTCAGGGAATCGACGGCATGGCCGACTACCTGAACAAGGCCGCGCAAGCTCTCCAGCAGACCGACGAGGAACTGGCACGAGCAGCCGGTAAGTAAGGTCGTCACCGCCTGGGGCGCGGGAGGACACGTCCGCGCCCCAGGTTCTCTGAAGAAAGGAAACGCCCATGCCGGACCTCAAGCTCGACACTACTGAGTTACGCAACCGATCGAAGTCCCTGCGTGCAACGGCAGCCCTGTTGGACGAGGCGAGGATCGATGCTTTGGACATTGCCTCTGTTGTCGGCCACGACAAACTCGCGGGAAAAGTCAGAGAGTTCGGCAACAACTGGGACACCACCCGGGGGCGTTTCCGCGAGCACCTGGAGGCACTGGCGAAGACATTTGACGCCATCGCCGAAACCTTCGAGGATCTCGACAGAGACCTCGAGAACGCGCTGAGGAGAAAGAAATAATGAGTACCCTGCCGGGAGAACCCACCGCCCTGAAAACGAAGGTTGAGGGGCTGATCACCTCCGCGAACAGCATCCAGTCCGCGATCGATGGCCTTAATAAGTTCGTGACAACGTCAGAATCAAAGGCCGTTCAGGCAACGCACAAGCAAGTGCAGAACGCCCAAAAGAGCCTGGAGGCGGCACATGGCCGTTATAAGAAGACGGGCCTGGCGCTGCGCGAGTACCAGACGGTGCTCGCCGACTGCCACAAGCGCGCCGACGCGGCCTCTGCCCGGGAGGAGAGCGCCAACCGGCAGCGCAACGACGCACAGCGCACGGTGACCGCGACAAAGAAGCGTCTCCAGCAGCTGCAGAGTTCCCACGCCCCCTCCGTCAACGTCCAGAACGCACAAAACGCAGTCCAGCAGGCGATGAGCAACGAACGTCGGGCTGCGAAGGCGGCGACCGACGCATCGACGGAAATCGCTCAGATCGCCCAAGAGGTGGATGAGGCAGCTGGCCGCGCCATCTCGAAGATCGACACGGCAATATCCAGCACCAACGACAACCTGATCGACAAAATTTCTCAGTTCATCAAAAACGTCGGCAAGGCCCTCGCAGACTTCACCAAGTGGGTAGCCAAGGTCCTTAAGAAAGCGCTAGAAGAACTCGGCAAAATTATTTCCCAAGTTGGCAGACTCATCGGCCCTATCCTTATCACCATCACGTTGATTTTAGGCCTTTTCTTTCTTGGACTAGGGCTATTTCTCACCGGAGTGGTGCTAAGCCTCGCCGGAGGATGGATGATCCTCGCCGCATTGCCTTTCCTCGTTTTGGGATGTCTGGCCGCCATTGCTACCGGATTGCTAACCGCTGCTTCCGGGCTAGGACTGTATCAAAAGATCCTCATGAACGCCCACAACGCTGCTCTTGACGCTGCCGAACGCGAGCACGGACCGGCGAATGTCCACGACGGCGACAACGGGGAGACGACGGACACCATCAACACTCGCCCGGGCAAGGAGGGCCTCATCCGGGACAAGATGGACCTCGCTGGCCGACCTCACCCGCGAGGAACCTGGAGGGAACCGCCGGGCTGGCACGAGGTCACATCGGCTGAGCTGGAGAGGCTGGGTATCGATCCGGAACTCCTCGAAGACACGAACACCGGATTCCACGCGACGCTCTTCCGGGACGACAACGGACGCTACGTCCTGTCCTACGAGGGGACCGATTTCGGGCACGGAGGCGATGTGTATAACGATTATGCGGGTGCAGCGAATACGTCGGATCAAGTTTATCAGGCGATCCAAGCGGCGACGACCGTCAAGCAGCGCCTGATGGCCAACGGCGTCACCGCGGGCAACTTCTCCCTGACCGGTCATTCCCTGGGCGGGGAGCTGGCAGCAGCGGGTTCGATCGCGACGGGGGCGAAGGCGACGACCTTCAACGCCGCGGGATTGAGCTACACGAGCATGAAACTCGCCCAGGAATCGGCGCAGCAACATGGCTTCTTTACCTCCGCCGTTGACGCGCGTGCGCGCGTTGAAAACTATCATTTCACTACGGATCCACTAACAAACGCACAGAAATACACCGCCCTGCCGGAGGCATACGGGAGACAAATTGAAGTCAAGGCTTCGCGAGATGATCTGGCCTATTTCAACGACATCAAGCGGGGACACGGCCTCGACGCCATGAAGAGACAGTACGACGCCGAGCACGGCCATGCGTACGCGGACCGGCAAAAGCCTTCGGAGAAATGGGATGCCCCGATTCTCCTACCGGAGCCCGAGCGTCCGACGTGGGTTCCGGTCACCGTCCCAACCGACATCTGACCTCCATGCGAGAAAGCAGAATCAACGATGACAAGCGATAACAACACCCGCGATGAACCTCGCCTGATCTTCACGCTTCCGGGCACCTGGTACCCCGTGGCGATCACGGATGAGGGGGCCTCGGAACAGGACGTCGAGCGCATGGTCCAGGGCATTGTCGGCCCGGCGGACGACGCGGCCGTGCTGCGTCGCCAGATGCACGATCAGGTGGTCGATGCGTGTGCCGAGGCCATGGAAGGCGGCGCCGTCGCTATGTACTTCGGCAAGGAGCTGGAAAAGGATGCGCCTTTCCCTGTGAACATCACGGTCTATCAGCCGCCGGGGCTGCGTATGAGCCCTGCGATTGGTACGGAGAGCGAGGAGGTGTTTGGCATCCTTCGAATGGGCTTCGATGACGCGGACGACGCGTTCGTCGACGTCGAGGGCGGAAACTATCGCGCGCTGCGCCGCGTGCTCATTGAAAAGGATGATTCGTTCCAGATCGAGGTCCCCGAGGAGGAGACTCCCGAGGAGGCGACCCTGCGCGCCGAGGCCGAAAAGCTCGACCTCGAACGCATGCGAGTGGACTACTGGGCGCACGTGCCCGGCACGAAGCAGATCGTGATCGTCTCCTTCGCGACGCAGATGGCCATGATCAAGCACCTCATGCTCGAGCTCTTCGATCTGATCGTCGCGGCGTCACATTTCGTCACCAGTTCGGCGGACGAAGGCACGAGCGGGCCTATGACTGAGACTGAGACTGAGCCCACGGACACGGACACGGACACAACCACGGCCACGGCCTCGGCCACGGAGGCATCCTCCAGCTCATAGGTGCAGATCCCGGGGCCGCAGCCAGCACGCTGATTATCACCGACCGCGCACACCGGCTGCTCAGACCCCCTCTTATTGGGACGAAGCATGGCTCGGGCTTTTCTTCCTCACACCTTTCGCGTTTCTATTTGGTTCATAGGAGAAACACATCATGACCACGGCGATAGCAATCATCATTCTCATCGCTTGCGGCTTCCTCTATTACGGGTGGATACGGCTGCGTCAGGAAATCTCCGCGAAGATCACCCAGCTGATTTTCCGGAAAGCGCACCGCGAGGGCGAGGGGGCGGTGGGCAGAACACACCTCATCACCCCGAAATCAGTGTCTGCTCACGCACTCCTTGAGGCTGCGTGGGAGGCAATCGACGTCCCGGCCAGCGAAAAGCCCCCACGGTGGTGGCCCGCCAGCGTCTTCAAATGGCGCTCGGACGATCCCGCCGGTCTCGTTTTCCAATCGAAGGGCCGCCTGACCTTCACGCAGTGGTCTGCGACGCTGCTCACCGACAAAGAAGGCACGCAGCTCCTGTGGAGCGTCGTCCAAGCATTGCAGTTCAACGGTCTGGTGCCCGAGGCCAGGAGCCTAGCCAATCTGGAACGGCGCGTCATCAGGGCGATGAGGGCATGTGACCCGTACTGCGAGATCATCAGTGAACAAGGAAAGGTGAAGTGGAAATGAAACACACCACCCCACACTTCATCGCACTGGCGGTGCTCGCCATCGGCCTGCCATGGTTTTTCCTACTGTCCGACGAGGATCACAGGCTCCTTCCGTCGCTGTTCATCGTTGGTGGTGCGGTAGCGGTCCTGGCCTTGGATTACTTCGGCCCTGCGGCTCTGCCCGATCCCCTCGCCGCCGAGGACCCCGAGCCGTGGAAGCGCCCGCCCGCCGCCAACGCTGCGGAGGCGCAGGCCTACCAGGCGTGGGTTGCGCAGGCCACCACCGCCGCTCAAGTGGCGCCGAGCGCTCTGACGACGCCCGCGGCACCGGCGTTCTCGCAGCCCCAGGCGGCCAACGTTGCACAGCCTCTCACGAACGAGGCCGTGGCTCAGCAGATGCACACGCCCGCCTCCGTCGCGCCCTCCGCAGTGGATCCCGCGCCAACAGCGATTGCGCCGTCGATGCCCCCGGCCCCGGAAGCCCCTGCACCGCGCCAGAGCGCGGCCGAAGAGCTTAACCGCCCGATCTCGATTGGCCCTCTCACCTCCTCCAGTAAGGACGCCCCGGTCAATCAGCCGTTCTCGGTTGGCCCGCTCGCTTCGCCCGCACCTGCCCTGCAGCAAGCCCCGGAACCCCAGCAGGTCTCGGCGCCCCAACAGGTCTCGGCGCCCCAACAGGCACCGGACATCGCTCAGCCTCAGCAGGCCTCGGCCGACGCCTACGACGACGATGACCTCGACATGACGCGCGCGGCAGTCTCGCCGGGAAGCCGCTTCACTGCCGCCGACGCGATAGATCCGGCGACACCGTGGGAGATCCAGGCGGAGATCGCTCGGACGAGGCCTGACCTGTGGGTGGCGCTGTCGAAGAATCCGTCGATTTACCCGGATCTCAAAGCCTGGCTCGATCGCCATATCAACAAGTAGCCAACGCACGAGGCACGACATACGTGGGGGCCACCCATTGGGTGGCCCCCACAACCACGTTCACTCATCCGCACATCAAGGTGAATGAGTGGGAACGCGCGCCGCCTATCCGTTGATCTCGCGAATCTTGGACTGATCGTCGCCCGCCGTCACACAAAAGAGCTTCGCTGAACTGACACTCAGCTGAATCATGGCTTTTGAAGGAGTCTTCCCCTTCTCCGACAGGAGGTCCTTGACCGCCTCATATTGATCGTCAGAGGACATCGTCAAATACTCCCCGCAGGTCGTGTCACCCCCCTTGGTCCTAGTTGATCCAGAGCACGCCGTCAGCGAGACCACAACCATGACGGCCGCTACGACGCCGACCGCCTTCTTCCATCGCGTCATGTCAGACTCCTAATACCTGTGTTGTGATGTGAAAGAATCGCCCTCCATCAGAGGACACTTCCAGTATCCCCCAACGCACACCCCACAGTGTCGCAAATATCACAAGTTATACACAGTAACCGTGTAGTGCTTCAGTGATGGAACGAGGTTTCCCCACTCAACAGACGCTCGTCGATGCCGCCTTCGATTCCACGACGGCCAGCCCCGCGTCGGTGAGGATCGTCGCGGCCCACCGTCTGCCCGCGGGACACACCCGCACGACGACGCGCCCGGCCACGGCCTCGTCAAGTGCGGCGGTTGCGCGCGACACGATGAGCGAACACAGTGCGTCGTCGTCCCCTTCCCCGGTTCCACGCACACCTTCGCCTCCGCGGTCATCGAGCAGGAGGACCTCGACCCCTCGTCCTCGCGCGCGACGCGCCGCTTCCACGACGGCGGTTCCGGTGAAGAAGGGAGCGCGGATCTCGTCGCGCAGCTCCGCCTCGAGCAGGCGCGCCTCCATGGCGATCTCAGGTGTCACTTCTTCATCCCTGAGCGCCTCGAGGGTCCTGCGCGCGCGAACGGACACGTCAGCGAGCTTGACCGCCATGGCCGAATTAATGCTCACCTGCAGTTCCCTCTCCAGGCGCGCCTGCTCCTCGGCTTTGAGGGCTCGTTCGATCGCGGAGGTCACGGTGCCCGACCACGACACGAGAGCAAACCAGAACATGAACGTGATGATGTGGCCGATCGTGAAGGTAAAGACGAGGCCGGGCGGCCTACCTGAGAGTGCAACCCAGGCGGCGACTGCGACCACAAAGCCGACGCAGCCAACGACGGCCTCGGCCGTGCGCTGACGCAGGAGGAGCAGCACAGCGAGGAACATCGATGCGCCCGCGCTCCACCCGGACCAGCCCGGCCATGCGGACGCTCCCCGAATCGGGATGAGCACCAGCAGGTTGGACACACCGATCACAGCGGCACTCCCCCAGGTCACGAGTTTCGGGGGCACGCGGTCGGGCCACGGTGCCACCAACAGGGTTCCTGCGACCGCCATGATCGCGAGGGAGAGGATGACGGGGCCCCTATGTGAGTAGGCCCCGTGGCTGAATTCGATCGCCACCATATAGCTATGAAACACAACGCCGACCAGAACAAGCAGCCGCGCGCCGCGCGACTCTGCGGCCGCGCGGACCTGCGAATCCCACGCGGTGCGCGACGGGTCTTTGTCGCGCGTACCCGCGCGGGTCCGCCACGCGAACGCGGAGCGAATCGCCTGCCGCGGCCGGAAGCGTCGACTCTGGGGGTCGCGCCATTCCAGGGTCACGAGCGTGCCTCCGCCGGGCTTCGAGGCCAGGGTTGCGTTGCCACCGACCGACTCCATCCGCTTCACGATGGAACCCCGGACGCCGTGTCGCCCCTCGGCGAGGCGCTCAAGGTCGAAGCCCTGTCCCGTGTCGGTGATCGTCACGCGCATGGAGTCCGCCCCGGCTGAGACAACGACGCGGCAGCGCGCGGGCTGGCTCGGGTCCGAGGTGTCGGATCCTGCGTGGAGGCGAACGTTGTTGAGTGCCTCGTGGGTCGCGGCGACGACCTCGGCGCCCACCTGGGCGGGGATCTGCCAGCCTTTTGCAGGAAGGTGACATGCGAGCTTCCAGCGCGTGTTCCCCGAACGCACGAGGGCCTCGAATGCTCCCCGCATCTGTGTAGCGTCCATGAACCCGTTGGAGGGTGGGGCGGGGACTAGGGCGCACAGCGCGGAGTGGGCTGCCGCGCGCACCTCGATGTCGTCGATGCCTCGTTTACACGCGAGAATCAGAGCCGAGAGCACGTAGTCGTGGATGAGACCGTTGCTACGTGCCCGTGCGCGCCCCTGGGCGCGCTCTCCCGCGAGCGCATGCTCCGCGTCGCGGGCGTTGGCGCGGGTTTGGTCGAGGCCGCGCACGATCATGAGGGTCCATTCAAGCATTCCCGCGTTGGCCATGGCGGTGAGCAGGAAGAAGAGGGGGCCGACCGATGTTTCGAGTAGTTTGTTGTCGGGGTTGGCGCTCATCATGACGATGATCTGCAGCGGAGCGATGGCGCTGAGGTAGGCGGCCGTGTAGCGTCCGCGCAGGACGGCGATGCAGCTGATCGCGGCGAGTGGGTAGAGTGCCAGGATCGGGTTCGTGTCGGAGGCGATGGCGTGGAAATACACCGGGGGCACCGGGGATCCGAGGTTTATGGCTGGCAGGATCGTGCACGCGACGATGAGCGCAAGGTAGCACGCGAGGTACAGGCGCATGAGCACGAACCAGCCGGTATCGGTCCACGTGTGCGTATGCTTGCGCGTGGTCACCGCTTTGTGTATCGCGGCGAGCGCGCACGCTCCGGCGCAGAGCGGGAGAATCAGGTTCGGCGAGTAGACGACCCACTGCACGAGCTCAGCGCGCGAAAGCCCCACCGGAACCAGTTGGGGTCCGCTGATGATGGTGATAAAGATGGCTGCGAGGACGCAAGTCAGGACGAGGAGGCGCTGCATGTGCAGCGCGTAGGGGCCGAGGTCGCGCGGGTGCATTAGTCGTAGTAGCTGACGAGGCCGTCTTCAGCTGCGCGTCGGAAGAGGTCGACGCGCGATTCTGCGGGGCGCCCGGATTCCCTGTACTTATCGCGGATCCGCGCGATGTAGGTGTTCACGGTGTTTTTGGAGACGCTGAGGGCACGCGCCACGGAGGCGGAACTCTCACCGGAGGCGTAGTGGGCGAGGATGTGCGCCTCGAGGTCTGAGAGGTGTTCTGCGACGAAATCTTCGTCGGCGTCCAGTGCCGCGGCCCAGTCCGGGGTGGGGAAGGTGACGCCTTCGGCGGCGGCGAGGACGGCCTCGACGAGGTCGTCGGGTGGCGCGCTCTTGCGGATGATGGACAGGGCACCGCCGGCGATCGCGCGTCGCACCAGGTAGGGGTCATCGCCGGAGGTGTAGACAACCACGGGGATCCCGTATCCGTTGATGTACGCGATGTTCGTGTCGGGGGCGGAGCCGTCGGCGAGGCGCAGGTCGAGGACGGCGACCTGCCCGCGCTTCCACCGCGCCTCGCGAACGGTCGGCGACCAGGCAATGGAGGCGTCGGCCCCCTGGTCCTCGAACGCTGCCTTGACGCCGAGTCCGACGACGCGGTGATCGTCGATGACCACGATCTGTGCAGCGGTTTTCATCGTGCCTCCCGTGCGCCTGGGTCTTACCGACCGGACGAAGACGATATTTTCTCTCAGTCTAATTGCGGAGGAAGGCTTTTTCCAATACCACTGGTCAGGTGGCATGTCGCATCGCCGCACAAGCGCGTATTCTCGCAGTTCCGAGCGACATTCAACAAGGACCAACGCGGAGGCGGTCCCGCGAACGCGTCGCGAGACCGCCTCATTGATCGTATTTTGCAGGGTAAAATAACGCTTATTGCCCCCGCGCGCGCACCCAGCCGGGCAGGCGTGAGGCCAGGACGGCGCCCGCGCACAGGAGAGCGATAGTACCGCCGGCGCTGAGCCGCGCGGGCACGGCGATCACCAAGCCAGCCAGGCCGACGAGGGCACCGAGGAGGGGGCAGGCGATGAGGAAGGCGCGCGAGCTTCGCGCGTGGGGGGCGATTGCCGCGGCGGGGGCGGCGATGAGGGCGATCGACAGAATCGTGCCGACGGCGGGGATCGCGACGGTGACGGCGGCGAGGATGAGGCCCAGGATGATGCGCTCGTTGCGAGAGGCCCCGCGCGCGGCCCCGGGGTCGGCGGGGTCGAAGCAGTGGGCCAGGAGCTGGCGGTGCCCAGCGGCGACAACCGCGAGCGCGACCGTGAGGACGGCCCCCGCCCAGGCGACGTCCGCGGGCGAGACGGTCATGACGGATCCGGTCAGGAAGGAGCTGACCGCAAGGGGCAGGGGCTTAAACCAGGTGGCCAGGAAGTACCCGGTGGCGAATCCGGCGGTCAGGACGATGCCCGCGGCGCCCTGGCTGGAGATGCCGGGGATCGACGCGAGGGATCGCATCAGCGCGACCAGCGGGATCGTTCCGAGGAAGGCGCCGACGTAGAGAGCGGCCGACATGCCCGAGTGTCCCAGGCCGAGGGCGGCGGCGATGACGACGCCGAGGACCGCGCCGGGGAAGGTGCCGTGGGTGACGGATTCGGCGAAGAAGATGCGCTTGTCCAGGTATGCGAACGCCCCGACGAGGCCACCGAGGGCGCCGATCAGGGTGACGTGCAGGGCGGGGACGAGCAGGAGACTGAGGATCACGAGGCCTCCCCCACCGTCAGCAGCGCCGACGCCCACGTTTCACGCACTGTTTCACGCTCACGGCCCGCACTCTCCCCTGTTTCACGCGCTGTTTCACGCGCGGAACTCAGATCTGGTCCCGCGACAGCACCTGTTTCACGCGCTGTTTCACGCGCGGTCAGGGAATCCTGAGAGCCGGCCGAGGCCTCGTCCCGCCCCGCGGGAGCGTCGCGCAGCTTCCGGATCACGCAGCCGAGCGCAAAGCAGGCAAGCACGCCGAGGGCGACGCAGGCCTGCGGCGACAGGGGCCGGGGCGCGCGCAGCAGGGCGACACCAAAGCCCGCCCAGCCGCCCACCAGCGCACTCAGCGCGGCCAACGCCGCCATCGCGCGCGTGCCAGAGGCGAGCAGACGCCCGAAGGCGCCGGGCACGATGAGGTAACCGACGACGAGGAGGACGCCCACGGCCGTCGAGGCCGCGACGACGATCGCGCCGAGCGCCGCGTTGAAGGCGACGTCGATCCAGGTGACGGGGATGCCGCTGACGCCCGCAGCCTCGCGGTCGAAGGCCACGGCGATCTGGGCGCGCCAGGTGGCCAGCAGGAGCAGGCCCGCCACGGCCAGGACCGCGGCGCTGGTCCACATCCGAGAGGGCGTAATGTCCAGGAGGCGCCCGAACATGAGGGATTCGAGCTGACCGGACATGTCACCGATACGCAGGGAGATGACGATGCCCAGGGAGAAGAAGGCGGTCAGCAGGACGGCGGTGGTGGCCTCGGAGGAGCGCGGGCGCCGCGAGGCTGCCGTCAGGGAGGCGGCAATGAGCGCCGCACATACGGCACCGCCGGGAATGATGGCGTCGCGCCCGCCCACGGCCATGCCCACCACGATGCCGGGGAAGACGCCGTGCACCATGGTTTCGGCGCTGAACTCGGCCCGGCGCAAGTTCACGAGCGTCGAGGCCGGCCCCACCGCCAGGGCCAGCAGCCCCAGGACGATGATGGGGCGCAGCAGGTAGGGGGCGATCATGACAGCGCCGCAATCGCTTCGTCGGCGCTCGCCCCGTAGGCGCGTGCAAGCACCGAGGGGGCCAGGGCCTCGTCGACGGGGCCCAGGGCCACGAGGCGCGAGGCGATCACGCAGGCCCGGGAGCACACGTCGCGCGCGAGCGAGAGGTCGTGGGTGGACACGACGACCCCGACGCCGTCGGCGGTGAGGGAGGCGATGAGTCCGGTAATGATGTCGCGGCTGGGCGCGTCGAGGCCGTTGAAGGGCTCGTCCATCATGACCAGCTCGGGCTGGGCGACGAGGGCGCGGGCCACGAGGACGCGTTGGCGCTGCCCGCCGCTGAGCGTGCCGAAACGATGGGAGGCGCGGTCGGAAAGGTTGACCTTCTCGAGGGCTTCGCCCACGCGGCGCCTCATGTCCGCGGTGATGCGCCGACCCCACCCGGCCTCGGCGATCAGGCCCATGGTGACGACCTCGGAGGCGCTGACCGGGAAGGTCAGGTCCAGGTCGGCGCTCTGGGGGACCAGGCCGATGCGCGACGCAGCGACGGACACGCGCCCCGACAGGATCTGGCAGCCGCCGACGACGGCGCGCAGGAGCGTGGTTTTGCCGCCGCCGTTGGGGCCAACAAGCGCGAGGGCCTGACCCCCATCCACGTCGAGGGTCAGGCCGGACAGCGCCGGGGTATTGCCATACCCCAGCGCCGCGTCCTCAAAAGAAACGAGGTGAGCCATCACTGACCCGCCAGCCGTTCGGGCAACGCCGGGGCGGTGCCGCCCCACGCGTCGGTCACCGCGCGCACGTTGTGGATAATCGAGCCCACGTAGGTGGCTCCGGCGCTCCCGTCGGGGCCGAGCGAGTCGCCGTAGAGCGCGTCGTCGCCCACGATGGGGGTGACGCCGGCGCCGCGCGCGATCGCCTCGATGGACTTGGAATTGTTGGAGTTTTCCGCAAAGAGCGCGACGGCGCCCGAGTCCTTGACGGCCTGCACGGCGGAGGCGATGTGGTCGGCGGTCGCGTCCTGCTGGTCGTTGAAGTCGGTCAGCGCCGCGCCGATGAAGCGGATCCCGTAGTCGCCCGAGAAGTAGCCGAAGGCGTCGTGCGAGGTGAACAGGACGCGCTGGCCCTCCGGGACGGTCTCGATGGAGGCGGTCGCCCACGCGTCGAGGGCGTCCAGGTCCTCCAGGTACGAGGCCGTGGCCGCGTTGATCGAGGCGGCGGCGTCGGGTGCGGCGGCGGCCAGGCCAGCTCCCAGGTTTTCGACCTGGACGCGGGCCCGCTTGGGCGAGGTCCACACGTGGGGGTCGAAGCGGAATTCGGGTGCCTCGCCCGCATTTTCGGGCGGGAAGGGCCAGGGGGAGACCTCGACGCGCTCGGTCCCGCGGTCGATCGTGTAGGGGGTCTGCGGGTCGGCCGCGCCGGGGTTGTCGACGTCGGAGGCGGTCAGGACACCGGAGGTGACGACCATACGCCCGTGGAAGCCGGAGGAGGCAACCGCGTCGTCCAGGAAGTGCTCGAGGTCGACGCCGGAGACGGCCATGACGTCAGCGTCGGCCAGGGCCGCGGTTTGAGCAGGGGTCATCTCGTGTTCGTGCGCCGAGGCGTTGGGGGCGAGGAGGCACGTCAGGCTCATGGTCAGGGCCGCATTGTCGGGGGCGGCGCCCACGTGGGAGCTCTTGCCGGAGGCGTCGGTCTTATCCAGGGAGAGGTCGGTGGAGGCTGCGGCGATCTGGGTGACGTAGTCGCAGATCTGCGTGGTTGTGGCGACGACTGTGAGGCCGTGTGCCGAGGAGGTGGGCGCGCACGCCGCGAGGGGCGCGAGGGCGAGGCCGAGGATGGCGAGTGCCGCGCGGCGGGTTGTTGAGGGGATCATCATCGCTCCAACGGATTTTTCGGGTACCCGAAAATTATAGAGCATTGCGAGAACAATTCTCAACACCTGGCCGATGCACACCCTCCCACGAGCCGGTAACAAACGTTCAGGCAATTGCTCACAGCGCCACACAGCCCGCTAGACTCGGCATCGATGGATACCACGAACACGACCCACGACAACCCACAGGACGTCGAGGCACCCGACCCCCACGGCAAGGTTCTCCCTGCCGCCGCCTCCGAGAACGCGCCCGCCCCGGCCTCGTCCCCCGCGGACACGACTCCCGAGGACGGCGCACCGGAGGACCCACGCCCCGAGGACCCCAACCGAGAGAACGAAACATCCGAGGCCAGCGTCCCCCACGACTCCGCCCCGGCCTCGTCAACGACAGGCGGGGACATCTGGGCAGCCCGCCTGGACACCCCGACCGCCGGCTGGGTGGCCACCGCGGTCGCCACGATCATCGCTGCCATCATTCGGATGACCGGACTGGACAACGTCCGCACCCTCGTCTTCGACGAGACCTACTACGTCAAGGACGCCTGGTCGCTCATCACGCTCGGCTACGAGGGCACGTGGCCCAACAACTACGACGCATCCTTCGTCGCGGGCAACGTCTCCGGGCTCGCAGCCAAAGGCGGATACCCCGTCCACCCGCCGACCGGCAAGTGGCTCATCGGCCTGGGCATGGAAGCGCTCGGACAGACAGACCCGGTGGGCTGGCGCATCGTGACCGCGATCTGCGGCGTTATCACCGTATTCCTCCTGTGCCGACTCGCGCAGAACCTCTTCCACAGCCCCCTCCTCACCCTCCTCGCTGGCCTCTTCCTGGCCACCGACGGCATCGCCATCGTCATGAGCCGCACCTCCATCCTCGACGGCTACCTCGCGATGTTCGCCCTGGCTGCGTTCCTGTGCGTCGTCAAGGACCAGCAGATGTCACGCCCAACGCTGACTAGCAAGCTCACCGCATGGGACGGCATCGGAGCCCCGCGCCACGGCTGGGCCAGCCTGTGGACATTCGTCACCCTGCGCGACCAACACGGCTTCGTGATCGGCCCCAACGCGGGTCGGCGCCCCTGGCTGCTCGCCGCCGGCATCCTGTGCGGCCTGGCGTCCTCGGTGAAGTGGTCCGGCGTCTACGTCCTCGCCTGCCTCGGCATTTTCGTCGCCATTCGCGAGGTCACCTACCGTTGGCGGCTCGGCCACCCTTCGCCCGTGCGCGGGGCGCTCATCGCGGACGTGTGGTGGGCATTCATCCTCATGGTCCCCAGCGCGATCCTGACCTACATCACCTCCTGGTTCGGCTGGTTCACACACCCCCAGGCCCACGGACACGGACGATCCGGCATCCCCGGATTCACCGGCGCCCTCGCCGACCTATGGATCTACCACAAGGACATGTGGACATTCCACACCGGCCTGACGACGCCCCACACGTACCAGTCCAACCCCTACACGTGGCTCGCGCAGGTACGACCAACGTCTTTCCACTGGTCAAACGACGCGTCAATCACCGGGTGTGCCTCTGGAAAGTGCGCGACGAACGTCGTTGCTCTGGGTAACCCGGTTCTGTGGTGGATCGGCATTGGAGCACTCCTCCTCGTGCTCATCGTGACTCTTCGCTACCGAAACTGGCGCTCCGGCGTCATCCTGACGGGCTACCTCGCCCTGTACGTGCCCTGGCTGACCTACGCACACCGGACGATCTTCACGTTCTACACGGTGGCCTTCGTGCCCTTCGTCGCGCTGGGGGTCGCGTGGATGGTCGCACTCCTGGCCGATGCCGTCACGATCACCGGGGCAGCCCCGTCCTCTCCCCCACCGCTGCGCTCCGCGACCGCGGGTCGTTTGTTGGCCGCCGCGCTGACGATCGCGATTCTCGCGTGCGCTTTCTACTTCATGCCCCTGTGGCGCGGCGACGTCGTCGACTACGAGTTTTGGCGCGCGCACATGTGGCTACCCACGTGGATCTGAGCCTTGGATTCGACTCCCAGTTACGACGAACGGGCGGCCCGGCAGTTTCCTGCCGGGCCGCCCGTGTCATGTCTGCGGCGCCACGCGTGGCGCTGCGGCGATGTTCTCGCGTCGATACTGCTCGCATGTCCCCTGTCGGGGGCAGCACTCAGGCCAGGGAGGCCAGGAGCTGGCGAAGCGAGGCGCTCAGCTCGTCAGAGGGCTTGAAGGCACCGTCGACGAAGTCCGAGCCGAGGTTGATACTCAGCTCCTGCTCACGCACGTCGGCGCCGAAGGTGGAGAGGATATCGCGCAGGTGGGCGCGAGGGGCCACGCCGCCGTACCAGGAGTAGCCGATCAGCGCGGTGGCCTTGTCCTTGAGGGTGGCCGGGGGCAGGTAGTCGATCGCATTCTTGAGGACACCGGGGATCGAGTGGTTGTACTCGGGGGTCACGAACACGACGGCGTCAAGCGCCTCGATGTTGGCGCGCAGGCGCACGGCCTCGGGCAGGGTCGGGGCCTGCATCGAGGGGGACATCTCCTCAGCGAAGAGGGGCAGATCGTAGTCACGAAGATCGATGAGGATGGGGTTGACGCCCTCGACCTGGAGCGCCTGCTCCTCGATCCAGCGCACCACCTGCTCGCCCGCACGACCGGGGCGAACGGAACCGAGAACGACAGCAATGGAAGCCATGACGTTTCCTTTCGGGGCATTATTGAAACATCAAGTACATTACATCCTGCTACATTTCAGAACAACCCATTCGGCTATCGATTAGGACACAGGTCCTACAAATTATCGACGCGTCTCACAACTTTGCCGTGATCAGGCAATCTGCATCATTGAATTGTCAAACGATATGGGACTATCGTCCAACTGTTGTCACAGCAACATTGGCAGTGTTTCAGCTGAACAACGTTCCGTCGGCGCGAAAGTGTCAGGCGCAGAGCCGACACCATCCCCGCCGCCGGCGCAAACTCTGCCACGTTCGCCTTGGCACGAGGCCGTGGTACGCGAGCAGGGCAGCGACACGCCGCAGCGGCGGCGAGGAGTCACAGCGGGCCGGCGGCGAGCACGAAGGAGGCGCGACAGCAAGAACAGCGAAGCGCAACGACGGGCACACCCACCTAGCCGGTCCGCCTGAAGGCCGCGCCGGCGCCACAGCGCGCGATGACACAGCGCGCGACGACACCGACGTCGCGAGCGTGCATGCTCGAACCAGCAGCACTCACGCGCCACAACGACGCGTAGCCGGCCCAACACGGCCCAATCGGGCCCGAGGACCATCTGGTGCTCACTGTCGCGCAGGGGAGCGTCTGAGGGACGCATAGGGCTGTGGTGGTGGCTCGTGTGGGTAACCAGCACCGGTGCAGGTTGGGTTTGAAGGGGGGCGCTTCGGTTGGTTGGTGGTGTGGGTCAGGCCGGGAGCCCTGTGTGGGTTCCCGGCCTGGCCTTCTGTCCGGTAAAAGCGCCGTGGAGAGTGACATCAGCACAGCAAGCATTCGGCAAGGCAGAGATAGCATTCAGCGCGCAGAGAAGCGGCCAGAGACTATATAAGTCTCTGGCCGC
>ERZ1674088.6-NODE-6-length-45139-cov-26.141647_pt1 | contig 45139 bp, 32 predicted proteins | sample MGYA00581117_ERZ1674088 | MGnify/ENA primary metagenome ERZ1674088 (study PRJEB41354, sample SAMEA4873335) | human saliva metagenome | biome: human-associated habitat [ENVO:00009003]; feature: mouth environment [ENVO:08000002]; material: saliva material... | reverse complement strand
TTCAATACGAATACTGCCCTTACACTCCATCTAAATAGAGCCGAGGGGATAGCGAGGCCTGCTCGCTATCCCCTCGCTCGCTATCCCGAAGTCTCCCCGCATATCGTGAGGCGGTGCTTTTGCCTGCATCGAGTAGCCGTGGCTCGGGGGCTTTGCGTACTGAGGGTGTGACAGCACAATATGTGCATTTTGTCTTAGCTTTGTAGTACCTATTATATGTAATGTAGGGGTGTAGCCTTTCTCCCGAGAGCACCGCACCTCTATCCCAATGATGTGACCGATATGAATAGAATCATCAGCCGCCTTACCGCCCTGTCGGCAGCAGCCCTTCTGATGCTGCCCAGCTGCCTTGGTAAGGGAAAGAACACCCCCGAATTCCCATCAATCAAGCCCCTCTCCACCCTCACGGGTAAGGTAGAGAAGCGCGTCATCACCCGCCTCTCTGCAGCAGGCACCGAAGAGGAGCGCACCGAAGAGGTCTACCGCCGTACGGGTGGCCTTCTGACGAAGGTCGTCTATGGCATCCCCGCTTCGGGGGGCAGTCTGCAGCCCATCGAGACGACGACGAATACCTACGACGAGCAGGGCTACCGCGTCAGCGAGGTCGTCGAGAAGCTCACCGCCACCGGCACGAAGGAGCGCACCGAGACGAAGTACACCTACCGCCCCTTCTCCCCGCAGGCCAGCTACGTCAGCAACTACAAGGAATATGACTCCCAGGGGCGTCTCGTCGCCGACGTGACGCATGAGCTCGAGGGCTCGCGCCTGAGCCGTGTCGTCCGCACCGTCTACGACTATTCTGCTGGAGGGGCTAATCCCAAGGAGACCGTCCTGCGCACGAACTACACCTACATGGACCCCATCATCGAGTCCCGCACCTTCACCCTCGTCACCGACCCCAAGGCTGTCGGCGGTACGGGCGCGCTCTACCACGAGCAGGCGCGTATGCGTGTGGACTACTACGGGCGTAAGCTCTTCGAAGAGATCCACACCTTCGACACCTCGGAGGGCGTAGCTAAGCAGGACCTCAAGAAGCCCAATGGCGCTACCGTCTCGACCTACACCTATGGCGATACGGGCGACATCGTCCGCGAGCTTCGCGAGACCCACGGCCCCCGTACGCAGGCTGAGTATGATGCCGACAAGGAGCACAAGCTCCCCCTGCTCAAGCTCATCGACCGCTACTACTACGAGGTGAAGTACACCCAGACCAATACCGAGGGCTTCCCCACGAAGATGGAGGTCACCGTCGAGAAGGGTGTCGCTAAGACGAAGACCACCTACACGGCGAATATCAGCTATACGTACTTCGCTGATCCCGCGCCTAAGAACTAACCCCCCTTCCCTCCGCCTAACCCGATCAAATAAGTATATCCCTACGTGCGAATAGATATCCTCACCGTCGTGCCCGAGCTCCTCGAGAGCCCGCTCCAGCACTCCATCGTCGGCCGTGCCCAGCAGCAGGGCTTCCTCGAGCTTCATGTCCACAATATCCGTGACTACGCTACGAATAAGTGGCGCCGTGTCGATGACTATCCCTTCGGGGGTGAGGCAGGGATGATCCTGCAGATCGAGCCGATCGACCACGCTATCGCCGACCTCAAGAGCCAGCGCCACTATGATGAGGTGATCTATACTTCGCCCGATGGGGAGACCTTTGATCAGGGCATTGCGAACCAGATGAGCCTGCAGGAGAACCTCATCATCCTCTGCGGCCACTACAAGGGGATCGACCAGCGCATCCGTGAGCACCTCATCACGCGTGAGATCTCCGTCGGGGACTACGTCCTCACGGGCGGTGAGCTACCAGCTGCTATCATGGTAGATGCCGTGGTGCGCCTACTTCCTGGCGTCATCGGGGACGCGGAGAGTGCGCTCTCTGACACCTTCCAGGACGACCTCCTCGCGCCACCTATCTACACCCGCCCCGCTGACTACAAGGGGTGGAAGGTACCCAACGTGCTCCTCAGTGGTCACGCCGCCCGTATCGAAGCGTGGAAGATGGAGTGTGCCCTCGAGCGTACGAAGCGCCTGAGACCCGACCTCTACAAGAAGCACTTGGGGCACGAGAAATAGCTAATTAATTCCTAAATTTGCCCTTAGGATGGGTCACTACGGAGGGACCTCGGGCAGGAAGCCCGCGGCCGCACCCGCTCGTATGCCCGTCGCTTCGCTTTAGATAAGTCACTAAATAACACACTATAATCGAAGAATCATGGCTTTGAAGTTTATCACAGCTGACGAAGCAGCCGCACTCGTAAAGGACGGCGACAACATTGGTTTCAGCGGCTTTACCCCCGCAGGTTGCCCCAAGGTCGTACCTGGAGCTATCGCTAAGCGCGCCGAAGAAGAGCACGCTGCAGGCCGCCCATTCAAGGTAGGTATGTTCACTGGTGCCAGCACGGGCGACCGCCTCGACGGCGCACTGGCTCGCGCAGGTGCAGTTAAGTTCCGCACGCCCTACCAGTCGAACAAGGATATGCGCAACGGCATCAACGCCGGTGAGCACCCCTACTTCGATATGCACCTCTCGATGCTCGCTCAGGAGCTCCGCTATGGCTTCCTCGGCAAGATCGATGTCGCTATCGTCGAAGCTGCTGACGTCACCGAAGATGGTGAGATCGTACCCACCTCTGGTGTCGGTATCCTCCCCACGATCTGCCGCCTGGCGGACAAGATCATCGTCGAGCTGAACGACAAGCACCCCAAGGAAATCCGTGGTATCCATGACATCGCTGAGCCTCTCGATCCTCCTCATCGCCGTGATATGCCCGTATATAGCCCCAGCGATCGCGTGGGTCAGCCCTTCGTGAAGGTCGACCCTGCTAAGATCGTCGGTGTCGTCCGTACGAGCGAGCCTAATGACGAAGGCGCCTTCGCTCCCCTCGATGATGTCACGAAGGCTATCGGTGACAACGTGGCTAAGTTCCTCGTCTCTGAGATGGAGGCTGGCCGTCTGCCTAAGGAATTCCTCCCCCTGCAGAGTGGTGTAGGTAATGTGGCTAACGCCGTCCTCGGCGCTCTCGGTGACAACAAGCAGATCCCTGCCTTCGAGGTCTACACCGAAGTCATCCAGGATGCTGTCATCGAGCTGATGAAGAAGGGTCGCGTGAAGTTCGCCAGTGGCTGCTCGCTCTCTGTGACGCGCCCCGTCATCCAGGAGATCTACGGCAACCTCGACTTCTTCAAGGACAAGCTCCTGCTGCGTCCCCAGGAATACTCTAACAATCCTGAGATCGTCCGCCGTCTCGGTGTCATCACCATCAATACCGCTCTCGAAGCTGATATCTTCGGTAACATCAACTCGACGCACGTCAACGGTACGCGTATGATGAATGGTCTCGGTGGCTCAGGCGACTTCGCTCGCAATGGCTATCTCTCGATCTTCACTACGCCTTCTACCGCTAAGGACGGCAAGATCTCAGCCTTCGTGCCTATGGTCTCGCACCTCGACCACAGCGAGCACTCGGTGAAGATCATCATCACCGAGTACGGTATCGCTGACCTCCGTGGCAAGAGCCCCCGCCAGCGTGCTGAGGAGATCATCGAGAAGTGCGTACACCCCGACTACAAGCAGCTGCTGCGTGACTACCTCAACCTCGGTGTGAAGGGTCAGACGCCTCAGTGTCTCGATGCTTGCTTTGCGTTCCATCAGGAGATCGCAGCCTCGGGTGATATGCGCAACGTCGACTGGTCTAAGTACAAGAAGAACTAAGCCCACCCGCATAGCTCTAAGCTAAAAGCGCCGCCGCCCCGGTGCTCCTCTTGACGGAGGAGTGCCGGGGCGGCGGTCGTTTTATCGGTATGTAGAGGGGTGGGGTAGCGTGTGGTGCTACGGATGCTTAGTCGCGGATGAGTGGCATCGTCGAGCAGCGCAGGAGGCCACCCATCTTGGAGATCTCCTGATAGGGCACCTCTTCGACGATCATACCCCACGCCTCACGCAGGTGGGCATTGAGTCGGGTGAAGTGGCGGTCGCTGATGAGGGCGTCGGGTGAGAGGGAGACGACGTTCGTGCTCATGTAGTAGGCTTCTTCGGGGGTGACGCCGAAGAGGTTGTCACGGCCGAAGATCTCCTCGACGAGGGCGACATCGCGCTCATGGAGGAAGCCCTCACGATAGATGAGTGCGCGGCCACGGCTCACGGGCTGGAAGGCGCAGTCGAGGTGGAGGACGGACTTAGCGGGCTCGCGGTCGTGCTTGCGTAGCTCGATGGGCACGACACGCTTGTGGGGGAAGCGCTCGCGGAAGAAGTCGATAGCGTAGCGGTTCGTGCGGGCGGTCTTGAAGCTGGAGTAGTCGTCGCCGAAGTACGCCCCGACGAAGAGGATATCGTCATAGAGGAGCACGTCGCCACCCTCGGTGTGGACGGCCTCGGGGAGGGACTCGATATGTGCGGGATCGATGAGGGGGAAGATCGAGCTGGCGAAGGCTTCCGTCTCCCGCTCGCGGTCGGGTATGAGATTGGAGATGAAGAGGGTGTCGTCGATGGTGAAGGCTACGTCACGGGCGAAGACCTGGTTGTAGTCGGTGAGTGGGGCGGGGCGCAGCGTGCGGACGCCGTAGCGATCGAGGACGTCGAGGACGCACTGCATCTCGTGCCGTACATCAGCTTCGCTGGGGAAGATCCCTCGGCTTACGGCTTCATAGCTCTTGGCATCATAGGTCTCTTGGAGGGTGGGGATGGGGCCCAGACTGTCGGGGAGCCCGAGGACGACAGCTCGTAGGCGAGCCGTCTCGTTGGTGACATGGGGGATGATCCGTTCCATAGGTATTTGCTTGATAGTCGGGGAGGCTGGGCGTCAGCTTCCCCTCGTTGTTACAAATATAACGATTCTACGCTGGATTCCCTTGCTCCGAAGGGCGACCGCATCGGTGGGGTAAGGCGTGGGTACTCGGCACGGCTTTTCAGCGGGCATTCGTGGGGGCGGTGGAGTGAAGTCGTGGAGGGGGAAGATAAAAGCAATAGTCATTCGCGTGCAGACCACTACTGGTCCGTGTGCGAATGAATAGTGGTTTGGACTCCAAACGAATAGTGGTTTGCCCCTGCTACCAATAGTTGTCCGGATGCGGACCAGTAGTTGTATCAGCACGACCTTATAATACTTCGCCTGTGCACCGCTATAAATAGGGTGCCTCACTTCACTTTGTCTCGGGGCTTAGCCTCCTCCGAAGTGTAGGCCTCCCATATCCGCTATTTCTCTGCTTTTTGTGCTCCTCTGTATCGTACTCGCAGTGAGGTGGATAGGAGACTGCTTCGGAGGGTGGTATTACGACCAGTACTGGTCGCTGATCGGAGCAGTACTGCTCACCCATAGTCACCAGTACTGGTTGGCGCGGTGACCAGTATTGGTCGGACTGCGAACCAGTACTGGTTACTTTCCCGCCCTTCTTAGCTTGCTCCGATAGCGGTGTATAGAGGCGTCGCCCCATCGCCTGCGGGTAGTCCCTCCGATCTCCGTAGGAAGGTTGCGCGGAGGGGTGCAACGAGATTTCATGATCCTACGCATACGTATTACGCATAGGTGTGAAATATTAAAAGATTTTAATTACCTTTGTGCAAATTTTCCATTGGACTACTCCTCGACTCTATATGCTATATGATGTCTCTGTATGCCTTGCGAACTGTCTACCTATCGGCTCGGTGAGGTGCAGGCGAGGTCGGTCCTTATTCACACATTACCCATTAAGATTAACGTCCGCGTATGAACGTAAGCAACAACAAGCTCCCCTACGAAGCCCCCGTGGCTGACCCCTTCAAGCTCTCTGCAGCTCCTCTCAACATCTGCATCCAGTTCTCTGGTGAAGCAGACTTCAGTGACTTCGAAGAAGGTGAAGCTCTCTAAGAAGTCGCTCTAATCGAAACCGTTGTATTCAAAATCTATCTAACGCAAATCAATGAAGCTAAATTTACTCACTGTTACCTCGCTCCTCTGCGGCCTCTTCCTCCTCGGCTCGTGTGCCAAGGATGAGCCTCAGGGTAATACGAAGAAGGAGCAATCTGTCGCTGGCGGTCCTCTTGTCAGCATCGACCTCGACATGGATGTCGCTGTGGCCGAATTCAACGAACCTGAAGCTAAGGCTCAGGAAGGTCGTGCCTTTACCTCCCCTCAGACGCCCGTCACGGTAAAGGAGGGGACGAAGGGCGAACTTGATGATAATCTCGAGGCTACGGGGCCTAATCAGAAGCTCCTCTCGGTGCTCCGTGATAAGTTCATCGAGAACAACCAGACGATCGATGTCGTCATGCACTTCGAGTGTGGCACTAAGAAGGCTAACGTCGTCACTAAGATGAGCTATGACAATAGCATCGGGCGCTACCGTCATGGTCTTGTTGGTAATCGCAATATCAACGTCCCCCAGGAGATCTTGGATGAGATGGGTACGACCAAGAATGCTAAGGTTACCATCTACACGGGTGGCTCCAGCTACGATGAAGCGAATGAACGCTTCACGGTTGATCCCGTTATGAAGGAAGTCAACCTTTCTTCGCTCGCTTCTACGCCTGTCAATATCCCCGTCCTCTATGTCTCTACGGGTACGGAGCTGAAGGTAGAGAATAACAAGCTCGTTTCCGCCTCTACCGAGCTTGCCAAGCTCAAGCCTCAGGGCTCGCTCCTCCTGGTGACCTTCCGTAACAACATGGATCAGGACGTTACCTTCGATGGGGTTACCGCGGTGTCGAACAACTACTTCGGCCCTAACGACCAGTCGAAGAAGACCTTCCTCAAGGTCAAGGGGCAGTATAACCCTGCTACGGACCTGACTACGGAGGCACCCAAGTACACCAGCCCCTACAACACCGCTGTCGATGGTGGTAAGGCTTATACTTACTTCGCTAAGGATTTCAGCTCACCTCAGTCCACTGTCGCTAAGGGCGGTGCTATTGCCGATAAGGCCTTCATCTTCTGGGGAATCAAGGGTGATGCTACGAAAGTTGTACCTACTTCTGCGAATGGTCTGGGGGATAATGGCTACCTCCTCAATCCCGCTACGGGGCTGATCCACGTCTATGCTCAGAATGCACAGATCGGAGGTAAGGCAATCGATCATCCTAACTACAGCGTGGCTCCTATTGGTGGTGCGCACTTCTCGCCTGAGTCGGGTAAGGCCTATACACTGAACTGCGAGTTCTATACGCAGCCCCGTCAGGCTCTTGGCTATCTTGACAAGGGCTATCTCTACAAGGATGGTACGTGGAAGCACCATGATGTCAATGCTGGCGGTGAAACCAATGACCCGAAGAACTATAATACCGCTACTCTGAGAGCGGTGCCTCTGGTGTCCTCTGGTGAAGCTAATGAGGTGCGCCTTGGTGGCGTGACGACCTCTAAGGGTAAGATGTATGTCCCCAATCAGGCTTGGCTCAACCTGATGAGCCTCCTCTACCCTATAGAGTTTTCTGAGGCTTCAGGTGTCTCGCGCTTCAAGGATTTCACGGACCATTTTGCCAAGGGCGCTAGCGGCTATGACTATCGCGCATATATCTACAAGGAGCTTCTCCCCTATAAGAGTGTCAATGATGATACGTCTGAGTTCTCAGAAGGGCAGTTCATTTGCGCAGACTATGCTAGGAAGGATCAGGGTGCAGCTAATGAAGCTGTAGGCTATGCCTATCGTCATCTGTATATCGCTCCGCGTAAAGCTACAGGGGCTCAGCCTCGTAGCAAGTACCAGACGCTCGTCCGCTGCCTCACTCGTTCGAAGGTTGTTGACTCTAGTCCGTATGTAACCTCTATCGTCATGGAGTCGGTCTATCTCGGGAAGTACTTCGTGGGGACTCTTGTCACGACGCCTCTCTATGTCGAGCGCAATGCTACCAAGCCCTTTACCTATCTCCAAGAGTCCAGTCTCTTCGGTGTAGGCGCAGAGCCTACTCGCGGTATGGTCACACGTATCTTAATCAATGCTAATGAGGTCAGAGGTGTGTTCAAGTATGATAAGTACCTGAAGCCTTACTCCGAGGTGAAGACCTTTGATACCGTTGACGGGATTAAGCTGCTGCACTGGGGGACAGTCCCAGGTCAGTGGGAGTATGAGGCGATGCAGATTGGGAATAATAAGACCCGCCTCAAGCAGCTGATAGAGGAAGTCAATAAAGTCTCGCGTGCCCCGATACTAAATCGCTTCTACGGCTATAACTCCTTTAAGGGTGGTATCTATTATTCCCGGAATGGGGGGAGGGCTGACGATGATGTTCGTGGTCTCTTTAGTGATAATACCTACCAGCCTATGCGTGCGTACTCCACGACCTATCAGGGTGATGATGGTAAAAAGCCCCAGCAGGGCCTGTAATCCCTCTCCAATAATCTCCCTTATATTATAACGGTATAAGGTCGCAGTCCCCGCACCCTTCCTTAGGGTGTGGGGACTGATGCTTATGAGTAGATAGGTAAAATACTTAACTTTGTGTGAGGGGATTCCCCCTCCCAACGTATTGATCATAGAACGATAAGCTATGAGTAAGCATCCCTTCCGCGGGATGGGTGTGGCGCTGGTCACGCCCTTCACCGAATCGCAAGAGGTCGACTATAAGAGCCTGGAGCGCCTCCTCGAACATCTGCTCCGTGATGGGGCTACGGACTTCATCGTCATCCACGGGACGACGGGTGAGTCGCCTTGTCTCACGCGAGAGGAGCGCCAGCGGGTCACCGACCACATCATCGAGCAGGTCGCAGGTCGCTGTCCGCTGATGGTCGGCCTTGGGGGTAATAATACCCGTGAGACGGCAGAGCGCCTCCGTGAGCTTGATCCCCGTGGTCTCTCGGGCATCCTCTCCGTCGTGCCCTACTACAACAAGCCTTCGCAGGAGGGGATGTATCGCCACTTCGCCCACCTGGCCGAGGCGAGCCCGCTTCCGCTGGTGCTCTACAACGTGCCAGGGCGTGTCGGGGTGAATATGGCGCCCGACACCGCCGTGCGCTTGGCGCGTGACTTTGATAATATCATTGGGATCAAGGAGGCTTCGGGCTACCCTCAGCAGGCGGCACAGATCACCGCGTGCGAGCTGCCCGAGGACTTCGTCGTCCTCTCAGGCGATGATGCGCTCACCGTGCCCTTCATCCAGAATGGAGCCGTGGGCGTCATCTCCGTAGTGGGCAACGCCTACCCCCGACTCTTCTCCCACCTGACGCACCTAGCTATGGAGGGACGTATCAATGAGGCCGACATGATCCAGACGGAGATGCGTGCCATCAATACCCAGCTCTTCCAGGAGGGCAATCCCGTCGGGATCAAGGCCCTGCTCTACCTCATGCGTCTCATCGACAGCAATAGCCTGCGCCTGCCCTTGGTCGCTGCGAGTCCCGAGCTCTCCGAGCGCCTTGACTCGACGCGCAAGGCTCTCGACATCTATGCCTCCCACCTCTTTGCCTAAGTGAGCCCGACGACAGAGATCAGCGACAGCTATTGGACGCTCGCCGAGCCCAGCGAAGGCGAGTACTCAGAGAAGAGAAGTAAGTTCCTCGCCTACGCCTATCCTGTGACGACCGAGGAGGAGGCGCTGGAGCGTGTGCGCGAAGTGCGTGCCCGCTACTACGATGCTCGCCACGTGTGCTGGGCTTATCGTCTGGGCCCTACGGGTGAGCCCTATCGTGCGAATGATGATGGCGAGCCCTCGGGGACGGCTGGTAAGCCCATTCATGGTATCCTCGTCTCGCTGGGGCTGACGGAGGTCATCGTCCTCGTCGTGCGCTACTTCGGTGGCGTGAAGCTTGGCACGAGTGGCCTCATCGAAGCGTATCGCGAAGCTGCCTTGGCTGCTCTCACTGATGCACCCCGCCGTGAGTGCATCCTTACTGAGCGCATTCGACTGACCTTCAGCTATGAGCTGATGGGCTCCGTGATGCGCATCGTCAAGGAGACCGAGGCTCGCGTCCTCGTGCAGGACTTCAGAGAGTCCTGCTTCCTTGAGCTTGAGCAGCGCCAGGGGTGTGCTGCCGAGCTCCGCTCCCGTCTGGAGCAACTCTACGGAGTGACCCTTCTCCCCGAAGCCCCCGACTCCACCCATTCCGAAGAATAGTATATCCTAGATTAATAGATGGAAGAGAATCTACCTACCTCTACCTCCGAACCAGAAGCTGTAGGTCAGCTTACTGATGATGTAGCAGAGCTGAAGGCGAAGTCCGTCTCGGGCTTTGGCTGGTCGACGATCCAGCAGATCGTCGGGCGTGTGACCACCTTCGTGGTGAACCTCGCTCTGGCACGTCTCCTCATGCCTGATGACTTCGGTACGCTCGCCGTACTGGGGATCTTCCTCGCTATCTCCGCCCAGCTTGCCGACATTGGCTTTGGAAGCTCATTGGTTCGCTCGGAGCGTGTTGATGATGCTGACCTCTCAACGGTCTTCTACTATAATCTGGGGATGAGTTGTCTGCTCTACCTGCTTCTCTTCTTAGTTGCTCCTTGGATCGCAGACTACTTCCGCAACCCCGTCTTAGTATCCGTCCTACGAGTACTCTCTCTGAGTATGGTTATCAATTCGCTGTGTAGCATTCAGGCTATTTTGGTCTGGCGCCAGATGCAGTTCCGCAAGGATATGCTGATTCAGCTCGCTTCTGGGGTCCTCGGCGGGCTCACAGGGATAGTAATGGCCTACTTCAGCTACGGCTACTGGGCGTTGGTGGGTATGGGGTTGGCTAACTCCATCGTGCGTCTCGTAGGTTACTGGTGCTCATCTCCTTGGCGTCCTCAGCTCATCTTTAGTGTGGAGAGACTCAAGTTGCATTTTGGTTATGGCTCTCGTATGGTCGGTGCGGGACTGATCACTACGCTGTACAACAACTTGATGACGATCATCATCGGACGCTCCTTCTCGATGTCAATCCTTGGGCTCTACGGGAATGCCAACTCCCTCTATATCGTCCCTGTCTCCATCATTGCAGATCCGATCAACAAGGTAACCTTTCCTGTCTTTGTACGCTTCCAGAATGAAAAGGAGCGCTTGCGAGCAGGCTACCGCCGTGTGATGCGCCTGCTTTTCCAGCTCTCTTGTCCCCTGATGACGGGCCTTGTTGTCTTAGCAAATCCTGTCTACCACTTCCTCTACGGAGATAAGTGGATGGCAGCCGCACCTTACTTCCAGATTCTCTGTATCTGCGGTATCCTCTACCCAATTAACTCCTACAATATCAATATCCTCGAGGTGAAGGGACGTAGTGACCTGCACCTTCGTCTGGAGATTATTCGCCGCATCATCGGGGTTGCAGCAGCCTTCATTGGCTTGCAGTTCGGTATCTATGGCTTGCTGTGGAGTACAGCAATCACGCAGGTGATCTTCCTATTTATCAATAGTTATTATTCGGGGCGCTTTATTGACTATCCCCTCGGTCAGCAGCTGGCTGAGCTCTGTCCCTTTGTGCTGATGAGCGCTGTCTCTGGTGGCGTCCTTTGGTCGCTTGATATCTATGCATTATCATCACTTGCCGACTTTTGGCGTTTATCCATAGGGAGCGCAGTACTGGGTCTGACCTATCTCCTCTTGGTCTACCTCTTTGCCCGTGAAGACTTCCTCTATGTGTGGGGCCTCGTGCGCCACTATGTGCTGCGTCGTCCCGCCACCCAGTCCTGACAAATTGTTATCTTTGTAGCCATTGGTCTACAATACATTGTATCACGTCCATAATCATAGAATGAGAATTATGAAGAAGATCATCTTGGCCTCTCTGGCACTTGTGGCAGTTGCTTCTCTGAGCTCCTGCGGTGCGAAGAAGAGCGCTTATCGTAAGGCCTACGAGCAGGCTAAGCAGCGTGAAGTCGCTACTCAGAGCACCACGCCAGCCGTACAGTATGAAGCCCCTGCAGCTGCTCCTGCTGTCCCCGTGACCGTACGCAAGGAGCGTGTCACTACTTACCAGGGCGAAGATGCTACCCGTCTGAAGCGCTATAGCGTAGTCGTAGGTAGCTTCCAGAATCCTACGAATGCCCGCAACCTCAAGGATCGTATGGTCCAGGCTGGCTACAGCGCCGTCCTCGCTACCAACGACGTAGGTATGCTGCGTGTCATCGTAGCCAGCTTCGATACGCGCGAAGAAGCTGCTGCAAGCCGTGACGCTATCAAGGCTCGCTTTGCTCCTGACTTCAAGGATGCATGGCTCCTGGAAAACGATAACTAATCAGACTTTATAGCCCCCGCCCCAATCCCTGGGGCGGGGCTACCTATATCTATATGGAGATACTACAGAGCTATTCGTTACGTGAGCACAATACCTTCGGTATCGATGCCCAGGCTGATTGGTTTATCCCCTTCGCCAGCATCGAGGATCTCCAGCTATTGAGCCGTGACGAGTACTTCCAAGAGTGTCGCTGTATCACTATTGGTGAGGGAAGCAACCTGCTCTTCCTCACCAATTTTCATGGGATCGTACTCCACTCGGTGATCCAAAGCATTGAGCGTCTCGCTGAGACGGCCGATACGGTCGACCTCCTCGTCGGCTCAGGCGTCAAGTGGGACGACTTTGTAGCCCAGATGGCCGAAGCCGAGCTCTACGGCGTCGAGAACCTCTCCCTTATCCCTGGCGAAGTCGGTGCTGCCGCTGTGCAGAACATCGGGGCCTATGGCGCTGAGATCTGCGAGGTCATCCGCGAGGTGCACACGGTGCATCGTCGTACGGGTGAGGTGCGTCACTTCGCTGTCGAGGAGTGCAACTACAGCTATCGCCATAGCTTCTTCAAGGAGCCCGAGGCAGCTGACTACATCGTCACGCACGTCCTCCTTCGCCTCTCCAAGCACCCCCATCTGAAGCTCGACTATGCTGACCTCCGTCAGCGCGTGGAGGCTCGCACGGCGACGCCTACTGCCCGTGATGTACGTGACGAGGTCATCCGTATCCGCCAAGAGAAGCTCCCCGACCCGAAGGTCTTGGGTAACGCTGGTAGCTTCTTTATGAACCCCATCATCTCGGCCGAGGCTTTTGAGCGTCTTCGTGAAGCTTATCCCGAAGCGCCGCACTACGATCTCCCCGACGGACAGGTGAAGGTCCCTGCAGGCTGGCTCATCGACCGCTGTGGTCTCAAGGGCTATCGTCTCGGGCATGCCGCCGTCTATGAGCGTCAGGCACTCGTCCTCGTCAATGCTGATGGCGAAGCTACGGGGCAGGACATCGCTCGCTTGGCTGAGTATGTGCAGGAGCAGGTCGCAGAGCGCTTTGGCCTACAGATCACCCCTGAGGTGAGGTACATCTCTTAGATAGCCACCCTTCACCTCGCTGCTTATTCACCTAACTACTCGCTCTACCGCGCACCCTCTCTCACTTGATAGAGAAGGTATCTCTTTGCCGTGGTAGCTCTCCCTCCTACTTACATGAAGGTAATTCTTCTCGGTACGGGCACCAGCACTGGTATCCCCGAGGTAGGCTGTGGCTGCCCAGTGTGCCATAGCTCTGATGCTCGTGACCGTCGTCTGCGCACCTCTGCCCTCATCATCACCGAGGGTGGGAAGCGTATCCTCATCGACTGTGGCCCTGACTTCCACTACCAAGCCACACGTCTCGGTATCGATCGTATCGATGCGATCCTCTTGACTCACGAGCACTACGACCACACGTTCGGTCTGGACGATGTGCGTACCATCGCGTGGCGTCAGGATATCCCCATCTACGGGCAGCAGCGCGTCCTCGACTCGGTGCGTGCTCGTATGCACTACGTCTTCAGTGACCATCCTTACCCAGGGACGCCTCGCTTCACCCTCTGCCCGATAGAGGAGGGGAGTGATGCCTCCTTCGAGCTCTTCGGTGAGCGTGTCACGCCCATCTCTCTGGCGCATGGCTCGCTACCTATCGTAGGCTATCGTATCGGCCAGGTGAGCTACATCACCGATATGAAGACTATCGAGCCCAGCGAATGGGCTAAGGTCAGTGGCTCACAGCTCCTCGTCATCAATGCCCTGCGCTATCAGCGTCCGCACCCCAGCCACCAGTCGGTGGAGGATGTCGAGCACCTGCTACCTGAGCTTGCCGTTCGCCCCAAGCTGACCCTTCTCACTCACCTCTCGCACCATGCCCCTTCGCATGCCCAGCTGGAGGCTATGCTCCCCGAAGATCTGCAGCCTGCTTACGACCAAGAGTATATCGTGGTCGACGAAGCGGGCCCCCGTATCCTCCCTCTCCCAGCGTATGTAGAGCCCTATAGCTACCGCGATATGGGCCGTATCGCCTATACCGATGCGTGGGCACTGCAGAAGGAGCTCTTCGAAGCCCAGCTCAAGGCTAAGCACGAGCACCGGCCCACGGAGTCCTTCCTCCTCTTCTGTGAGCACAATCCCGTCTTCACCATGGGCCTCCATGCCGATGCGACGAATATGCTGATGAGCGAGGACTTCCTCCGTGAGAATGGCTACGACTTCTTCTCCGTCGAGCGTGGAGGAGATGTCACCTACCACGGCCCTGGGCAGATCACCGGCTATCCTATCCTTGATCTGGAGCGCTTCGGTCTCGGGCTGAAGGCTTATATCGAGCTGCTGGAGCAGTCGGTCATCGAGCTTCTCGCCTTCTTCAAGATCGAGTCGGGGCTGAAGGATGGCGCTACGGGCGTGTGGCTCGATGTCGGCGATCCCCAGCGCGAGCGTAAGATCTGTGCTATCGGCGTGAAGAGCAGCCGCTACGTCACGATGCACGGCTTCGCCCTCAATGTCAACACCGACCTCGCTCCCTTCCAGCTCATCAATCCCTGTGGCTTCAAGGAAGGCAAGGTCGCCTCTATCGCTGGCGAAGTGGGTCACGAGGTGGACTTCACCGTGGCTAAGCATCTCTTAGCTTCGATCCTCCATCGTCGTCTTGCGGCCCTCCTTCCTCCGCGTTTCTAATCCCCCCCAATCCCTCCCTTTTACATCCCCATCACTCACATCATATCCTATGACTACTGAGTTCAATCTCTCTACACCGCCGCTCCTTTTCTCGGCGATCTCTCTCATACTCCTGGCTTATACCAATCGCTTCCTCTCCTATGCCTCCACGGTGCGCAGCCTCAAGGAGCGCTACGAGAATAACCCCGAAGGTGAGCCTACCTCCCTCAAGCAGATCGAGAATCTCTACCGCCGTCTCGACCTCATCCGCTGGATGCAGGTGCTCGGTGCATCGAGCCTGCTGGTCTCGCTCGTGGCTATGTTCCTCTACTACCTGGAGTGGAACGTCGCTGGTGGCGTCGTCTTCGGCGTCGGTATGGTTCTTCTGGCGCTCTCGCTCTGCGTCTGCATCTGGGAGATCCAGATCTCGGTGAAGGCCCTCAACCTTAGCCTCCAGTCCATCCGTCGTGAGCGCAGTGGCTCACTTCGTCAGCGCCCCGATGACGAGACCCTCCAGCGTGAGAAGTCTCGCAGCAAGCGCAAGAAGAACCGCGACAATAAGGAGGGGAAGGAAGCTTCTTCCCAGTCCGCAGCTCCTGCTCAGCCTCAGGAGAAGCAGTCCAACCAAGGTCAGCAGGGTGGTGGTCGTCAGCCCCGTCAAGAGCGTGGTGAGCGTCAAGAACGCAATGACCGCCAGGAGCGCAGCGAGCGTCGTGAGCAGAATCGCCAAGAGCGTAGCAACGACCAGTCCGAGCGCCCTGCTCGCGAAGGTCGTGGCAATGGCAACAACGGCGGTAACAACAATGGTAATGGTGGCAACAACAATAACGGCAACGGAGGCAATAACAACGGCAACAACCGCCGTCAGCGCCCCGAGCGTCAGGAGCGTCAGGAGCGCAATAGCGAAGCTACTCAGCAGTCTGCCTCTGAGGTAGCCCCTGCAGCTACGACGCCTGCCGAAACACCCGCTGAGCGCCAGCCCCGTGCAGAGCGTACAGAACGCAATGATCGCCCCGAGCGTAGCCAGCAGCAGCCCGCCGAAGGTCAGCAGCGTGAGGACCGCCGTCCCCGTCAGCAAGAGCGCCAGCAGCGCCCCCAGCAGGAGGCGACGCCCGTAGCTCGTCCTGCTGAAGCCCCTGCAGCTACCCCTGCTCCAGCTCCACAGCCCACGCCTGCACCAGCGACTACTCCCGCTCCCGTCGTGCAGGAGCAACGCCCTGTGGCTCAGCCCGAGCGCCCCGCAGTCCAGCCTGCCGAGCGCCCTGCTCGTCCTATGAGCTATGAAGAGGCTGTTGCCCGTCAGCGTGAAGCCCAGGAGTCCGCAGTGAAGCCCGCTACGCCCTCCGTGCCCCGCACCAACGAAGAGGAATAGTCCTTAGGGCTACTTCCCTTCCTCCCCATACGAGTCATTCGGCTCCTTCACCCAACGCAGGGTGGAGGAGCCGAATGCGTTTATAGCTCATCCCTGAGGGGAAGAATCGTCCTCGTAGGGGAGGGAGAATATGAACCGATATTGGTCTGCGGGTGAACCTATAGAAGACTGTTGCCGCAAGTCCTGCCCGCTATTCCTCTTATTCAGCGGAGGAAAAAGTGCCCTTCTCGTGAAGAAAAAAGCGCCTTCCCGTAGTGGTCTTCCTCTGTCTACGCACATGGTCTTAAAGACCAGGCACGTAAATCCAATATCCACGTACGAAGATATTAGAGCCACGTACGTAGTCCAAACTTATCTGCCACTCGTCAACAACTTTTACCCCTACGCGGAGCAACAACCTGATATAGGTCACTTCACAAAGCTATATAGGTCGTCGTCGTGACCAATATAGCTTTGCATCGTGACCTATATAGGTTCACCCGCCGACCAATATAGGTTCGATTTTATGACCGATAGAGCTACTCCTTATCTCACCTTACAAGCACATCCCTAAGATCGCTTCGTCGAACTCTAAGTGTCTGATGTTCTATCGCTTTGGGGTAATCATTCTCGGAGAGGTAGAGTGAAGTAATTGCTGCGGGATTGTACTAATATTCGTTTGACCCCCAAGCCAATAGTTGTTTGCGAATCACCTTCTCCTCAATACGCCCTTCCGATTTTGAAGTGAAAGCTCAGAATACCCTTGGCTTTTCACGATAAAAGCCTACCTTTATCCTAAGTTAAATTAGTCGGATGTGCTGATATGCTATTACTTAGCTTGAAGCATATCAGACCTGTTATTTGATCGCCTATGAAAAAGAAAATCGTACTCATTTCCTGTGTCTCAAAGAAAGAGGCAGAAGCCTGTAAGGCAAAAGACATGTATGTCAGTCCCCTCTTCAAGATGTCTTGGGAGTATGCCAAGCAATTCTCTCCGGACAAGGTGTTTATTCTATCAGCCAAGCACCATTTGCTTGACCCTGAGCAGCGAATCGACCCCTATAATGTGACGTTGTACACATTTGCTGCTGCAGAGCGGAAAGCATGGGCACAGAGAGTGCTTAGCGAGCTGGAAGCCGCAGGGTTGGACTTGGAGCATGACGAGTTCGTTCTCCTCGCAGGGAAGAAATATTACGAGTACCTCCTTGGAGAGGGTGGTATTCGTAATTTCACTCTACCGCTGCATGGACACGGAGGGATAGGCTGTATCTTGAAATACCTTAAAGAACAGACGTCAAAGCTATGAATTACCATCGCGTATTAGTAAAAGACCTTAAGGAAAAGGATCCTAAATTCCTGAGTGTAGCTAAAGAACCGGGAGTATATCGCTGGTGGTTTCCTCGAGACTTAGCGGAGAAGCTATTGGAGCCTTTAGCAGGCGTTGATACAAAGCAGATCAGCAAGAAGAAGATTATTGACGGGGAGGAGTATTGGTGTCTGTACTTGGGGATTGCTAAGGACTTACGCCAGCGCATCCGCTGGCATGCTTGTCAGAAGCACTCTCCGTCAGCTGTCAAGCATGGATTCCTCTCCACGCTACGGCAGAGTATCAGTGCTTTGCTTGGGTTAGATCAAACAATGTCTGCTGCTGATGTTAGTGATGTTCTTGAGAAGTGTTATTGGGATTGGTGCCCTACAGCGACTAAGGGAGATGCGGAAGATATTGAGAAGGAGCAGCTTAGTAGTGAGTATTTTCCCATCAATATTCAGGGAAATAAAAGCGTCGATCCAGCTGTAATTAAGCGACTCAAGGAGTTGCGAAAGAAGCACAAGAAATAAGCTTCTTCTAAGATATTGGATGGCGTAGTCCTTGTGGGAGGTAAGTTACTTACCTCCTACGGGGCTGCGTCGTCGCTTAAAGCTATGAGAGCAGAGGAGACATGCAGAGGTGGAGTCCTATAGTATGTGTAGCCGTGGGCTTCCCCTTAGATATCGCTATCTTTGTCCTATAGACCAATAAGCTTTCCACAAGAAATATATGACTTGGCAGCAGATCAAAGACTCCCTGCGCGTCCAGCTTTGGATGCTTCTGAAGGGACGTAAGTATAGCCAGCAGTATCGAGCTACGGCCGACCGCCGTCGTGCCCTGCGTGTGCATGATTCGTGGGAGACCCTCGATGAGATCCTCCGTACGGGTGCCTCGGTGAGCCGCTTTGGCGACGGGGAGCTGCAGATCATGCAGCGCTACCTCGACGAACTCGAGCGTCCTTCGTCGGCCGAAGAGGTGGATACCTTCCAGCACTACGATGCTTCGCTCGGTAAGCGCCTCTATGAGGTGTGGCAGGTGCCCTCATCGGAGCGCCATCTGAACTGCGTGCCCTACGCCTTCAAGGACTCCTCCCCCCACCGCGGGTACAACCGCATCTTCTTCGAGCGTGAGGCTCTGATGCGCCTTCCCGCACTGGAGAAGCTTGCCCTTGAGCACGACTTCTACGATACGAACTTCACCCGCTTCTATATGGGGCGCTATGATATCCGCGACTATCCTGCCTACATCGAGCGTATGAAGGCGATCTGGAAGGATCGTGACCTGCTCTTCGTCGAGGGTGAGAAGTCGCGTCTCGGCGTCGGCAATGACCTCTTTGATGGTGCACGTAGCGTGAAGCGCGTCCTCTGTCCTGCGACGGATGCTTGGGGTAGCTATCCCGAGATCCTCCGTCTGGCGAAGGAGCATGGAGAGGGACGCCTCGTCCTCATTGCTCTCGGGCAGACAGCGACCGTCCTCGCCTATGACCTCTCCGAGGCAGGGCTGCAGGCCATTGACCTCGGTCACGTGGATGTGGAGTACGAATGGTACCGCATGGGGGCGAAGACCAAGGTGCCTATCCCAGGGAAGTACGTCAATGAAGCCCCTGGCGGGCGTACCGTCGCTGAGCACCCTGCACAAGCCACTTACCTCCAGCAGGTCGTAGCCCGGGTAGGCGAAGCGAAGCCCACTCCGACTGCCGCTCTGACGACTACCGTCTATCCTATCGAGGGGCTGAGCTGCGGGCACTGCGTAGCGCGTGCTACCGAAGCCCTCAAGGCGGTGACGGGCGTTAGCTCTGTCACTATCTCGCTGGAGGCTGGCGAGGCAAGTATCACGTATGATGCCGAGCACTGCACGCCCGAGGCCCTGCGTGCTGCGGTAGAGGCCGCTGGCTACACGCTCCGCATCGATGCGCCCAAAGCATAGCAAAACGAGGCTGCCAGCTTCGGCTGGACCGAACAAATAGGCGGTACGGGTCGTTTTATCCATACCGCATCGATCATCGGTGAGGGGTACATCTGCAGACGACAGGTGTACCCCTTGCCCGTACTAATAGTTATATTCATTCCATATGGTCAAGAGATCTTTCCCCCTCCTGGGACTTAACTGCGCAGCCTGCGCCGCTCATTCGACGAAGGCCCTGGAGAGTACGCCTGGCGTGCAATCCGCCACCGTCAACCTCGCCTCCGCCACGGCCTTTGTCGTCTATGATGAGACGCAGTGTACCCCCGAGATGCTCCGTGCAGCTGTGGCTACCATGGGCTATGACCTGCGCATCGATGAGCCTGAGGTGGGCGAGCTGGAGTCACTTCGTCAGCGGGAAGAGCGAGCCCTACAGCGCAAAACGCTGGTGGCAGTCGTCCTCTCGCTCATCGTGATGGCGCTGATGATGTGGCCACCGATGACGCTCCCGAAGTCGCTCATCTCCGCTGTCCTCACTGCCGTGACCCTCATCTGGGCAGGCTCGGGCTTCTTCGTGCGTGGCTGGCGTCAGCTACGTGCTGGGGCGGCGGGCATGGATCTGCTGGTGATGCTCTCGACCTCGGTAGCCTTCGTCTACAGCCTCTATCATCTGGGCGAATACCTCTTCATCGCGCCAGAAGCGCACCACCTGCACCACCTTTATTTCGAAGCCGCCTCAACGACGATCGCCTTCGTGCTCCTGGGCAAGGTGCTCGAGGCACGTGCACAGCGTCGCACGTCGTCGGCTCTGCGTCGCCTCATGGGCGGTCAGCCAAAGACCGTGCATCAACTCCTCCCCTCGGGCGAAGTCATCACGCTGCCTGTCAGTGAGGTCGAGCCCGGTATGGAGCTACGCGCCCTGCCGCACGAACTCTTCGCCGTCGATGGCGAGGTCATCTCGGGTGAATCCTATGCTGACGAGCAGCTCATCAGTGGTGAACCCATTCCCGTGGCGAAGGTCGCTGGCTCCGAAGTCTATGCCGGTACGCTCAATGGCTCGGGGACGCTCGTCTACCGTGCCCGTGAGGTAGGTCGTGCGACGGTACTCTCCCGCATCATCCGTCTTGTGGAGGAGGCACAGTCGTCACGCGCACCGATTCAGCAGGTCGTGGATCGAATGGCTCGAGTCTTCGTGCCTGTGATCGTCCTCATCGCCGTCTTGACCTTCGTCGTATGGGGTTTCCTTAGTCCTGTGGACGGCTGGGAGCACGGCTTTGTTGCCGCCGTCACGGTGCTTATCATCGCTTGTCCCTGCGCTCTGGGGCTGGCTACCCCTACCGCTATCATGGTGGGTATCGGCCGTGGCGCCGAAGAAGGACTCTTGGTGCGCAATGCCGAGGCGCTGGAGGCTGCAGGCCATGTCGATACCCTCGTCTTGGATAAGACGGGGACGATCACCGAGGGGCGTCCTGAGGTAAAGGCTATTCGTTGGTGCTCTGCCGAGGAAGATACTTCCTTAGCTACCATCTTGGCTGCCCTCGAAGAGCGCTCATCACATCCCTTGGCTGGGGCTATCGTTCGCTCCCTTGGCGTATCTACGCAGGGAGTAGCCGAGCCCACGAGCTTCCGCGAAGAGGCGGGGCGTGGGCTGGAAGGTGTCATTGATGGAGTGACTTATCGTGTCGGGCAGCGTGCCTTCGTGGAAGAGGTCTCTGGTGCACTCAGTGCCGAAGCCTTGAAGGCCTTAGAGGAAGGTGAGCGCTCGGGGGCTACGTGCAGCCTCTTTGCCCGTAGTGGCGAGGTGCTGGCCGTCATTCTTATTGCCGATACGATACGTGCCACCTCGGTCGAAGCTATCGCATCACTGCGTGCTCGTGGGCTGGAGGTCATCATGCTCACGGGTGACGGGCCGAGTGCAGCTCGTGCCGTCGGCGAAGCTGTCGGGGTGAGCCGAGTCGTAGACAGCGTACGCCCCGAGGAGAAAGCGGCCTTCGTCGAAGGTCTGCAGAAGGAAGGACGTCGTGTGGCGATGGTCGGCGACGGCATCAATGATGCGGCGGCCTTGGCACGTGCCGACCTCTCGATAGCGATGGGTAGTGGGAGTGATCTGGCGATGGAGACTGCGATGGTGACGCTTCGTAGCTCCGACCTCAAGGCCTTGGAGCGCTTCTTCCATCTGGCACGCACGACCCTCAGGACTATTCATCAGAACCTCTTCTGGGCGTGCATCTACAACCTCATCGCCATCCCCGTGGCGGCAGGTGTGCTCTATCCCTTCACGGGCTACCTGCTCAATCCGATGCTCGCTGGTGGGCTGATGATGCTCAGTAGCCTCAGCGTCGTCACCAACAGCCTCCTCAGCGCACGCCGCCAGCGCTAAATAGCGCTCCCGTGATATTTAGGTATCTTTGTGTCCTATAATAAAGGATAATAGATACTGATACTCCTAAAGTATACACAGCATTATGTCAGATATGCCTAACAGCGTAGCCCCAGCAGAGAGTGGGGAAGAGAAGAAGAGCCTGAACTTCGTCGAGCAGATCGTCGAGGGCGATCTTCGTGCCGGGAAGAATGATGGACGCATCCAGACGCGCTTCCCACCAGAGCCCAACGGCTATCTCCACATCGGGCACGCCAAGGCCATCTGCATGGACTTCGGTATCGCAGAGAGCTACGGCGGGGTGTGTAATCTCCGCTTCGACGATACGAACCCCACGAAGGAAGACGTCGAGTACGTCGATGCGATCCGTGAGGATATCGAGTGGCTCGGCTTCCACTGGGGCAATATCTACTATGCTTCGGACTACTTCGAGCGTCTGTATCAGTTCGCCGAAGAGCTGATCCGCGCGGGCCATGCCTATGTCGATGAGCAGACTGCCGAGGAGATCGCAGCGCAGAAGGGTACGCCTACCACCCCTGGCGTCGCCAGCCCCTATCGTGATCGTCCCATCGAGGAAAGCCTCGACCTCTTTCGCCGCATGAACGCTGGGGAGTTCCCCGAAGGCGCGATGATCCTGCGTGCGAAGATCGATATGGCTTCGTCGAACATGCACTTCCGCGACCCCATCATCTACCGCATCATCAAGGTGCCTCACCACCGTACGGGTACGAAGTGGGGCGTCTACCCTATGTATGACTTTGCCCACGGGCAGAGTGACTTCTTCGAAGGGGTGACGCACTCGATCTGTACGCTGGAGTTCGAGGTGCACCGTCCGCTATACGATTACTTCGTAGACCTCCTGAAGAAGGTCGAGCCCAATCACCCCGAGGGCTACCGCCCACGACAGATTGAGTTCAACCGCCTGAACCTCACCTACACGATGATGAGCAAGCGTAAGCTCCTCCAGCTCGTGCAGGAGGGCCACGTAGCAGGCTGGGATGACCCCCGTATGCCTACTATCTGCGGGCTGCGTCGTCGTGGCTATACGCCCGAGTCCATCCGCAGCTTCATCGATAAGATCGGCTACACGAAGTACGATGGTATCATCGATATGGCACTCCTCGAGCACGCTGTCCGTGAGGATCTCAACCGCCATGCTCTGCGCGGCTCGGCCGTCCTCGACCCCGTGCGCCTCATTATCACGAACTACCCCGAGGGGCAGACGGAGGATATGAGCTTCCTCAATAACCCCGAAGATCCTAACTCAGATAGCCACATCATCCGCTTCTCTCGTGAGCTCTTCATTGAGCGTGAGGATTTCATGGAGGATGCTCCGAAGAAGTACTTCCGCATGACCCCTGGTCAGGAGGTGCGTCTCAAGAGCGCCTACATCGTGCGCTGCACGGGCTGTAAGAAGGATGAGAACGGCAATGTCATCGAGGTCTACGCTGAGTATGACCCCGAGACGCTCAGCGGTCGCCCCGAGAGCAACCGCAAGGTCAAGGGCACGATCCACTGGGTATCAGCCGCCGATAGCGTCCCTGCCGAAGTGCGTCTCTACGACCGACTCTTCCTCGATGAGAACCCCTCTGAAGCAGCTAAGGACAAGGAGCTCGCCGAGCTCCTCAATCCCGAGTCACTCACCATCGTGCGCGAAGCACGTGTCGAGCCCTTCCTCGCTCAGGCTAAGTGTGGCGAGTACTATCAGTTCCAGCGCGTCGGCTACTTCTGCGTAGACCCCGATAGTCGCCCTGACCACCTCGTCTTCAACCGCACGGTATCGCTCAAGGATGCGTGGAAGAAGGTCAATAAGTAGTCCCCTCCCACAGATATGATCGAGTCCTTAGGCTTCATCCAAGATATCCTCCATCACCTGAACTACTTCTGGGTGACGGTGCTCATGGCGATCGAATCGTCATTCATCCCCTTCCCTTCTGAGGTCGTCGTACCCCCTGCTGCTTACAAGGCGGCTACGGGCGAGATGAATATCTTCCTCGTCGTACTCTTCGCCACGCTCGGCTCGGATATAGGTGCGCTCATCAACTACTATCTGGCGCGCTATCTCGGCCGCCCGATCGTGTATAAGTTCGCCAACTCCCGCATCGGTCGCCTCTGCCTGCTGAGTCAGGAGAAGATCGAGAAGGCCGAAGCTTACTTCGTGAAGAACGGCATCAGCTCCACGCTCATCGGGCGTCTTGTCCCAGGGATCCGTCAGCTCATCTCTATCCCTGCGGGGCTGGCAGGTATGCCTCTCAGTCGCTTCCTCCTCTACACCACTATCGGAGCCGGAGCGTGGAACGTCGTCCTGGCACTCCTCGGCTACTTCATCGGTAAGACCGTACCGCCCGAGCTCTTCGCCGAGACCATCCAGCGCTATAGCACGACGATCGGCCTCATCATCCTCGGCGTCCTCGTCGTCGGTGGTGTCGGCTACTACCTCTACAAGCGCCGTCAGAAGGCTGCCTAATCCAAGGGCGCATCACTACCACCTCTAAGGGTAGGTCCCCATCGCCACCTGTGCTATGGGGGCGCACCCTTAGAGGTTTCTTTTTTGCCGTACCTCTCTTTATCCCGTCTTCCTGTGACCACCCTCTCTCTTACGCTGAGCCCCTATCAGGCGTCTTCGGATGCTACGCTGCGCGAGGTCGTGGCGCGTGAGCTCGCCCTACCTCTGGAGTCTATCACCTCGGTCGTGGTACGCCGCCGCAATATCGATGCTCGTCAGCGCCGCATCCTCGTCAACCTCTCCGTCGAAGTCTATCTCGATGGCGAGCAGCCTGCCGTGGATGACTTCTCCGACCTCGTCTATCCCGATGTCTCGTCGGCGCCTTCGGCAGTCGTCATCGGTGCTGGGCCTTGCGGGCTCTTCGCTGCGCTAAGGCTCATCGAGCTGGGCGTGCGCCCCATCGTCGTAGAGCGTGGGCAGGATGTGATGCAGCGCCGTCGTGACCTCGTCCAGCTGGAGAAGTCGGGCGTCGTCGATCCCGAGTCGAACTATAGCTTTGGCGAAGGTGGTGCGGGTGCCTTCTCGGACGGCAAGCTCTATACGCGTAGCAAGAAGCGTGGGAGCGTGGAGAAGATCCTCCGTGTCTTCTGTCGCTTCGGTGCCGACCCAAAGATCCTCATCGATGCCCACCCACATATCGGCACGGACAAGCTCCCCATCATCATCCGCCGTATGCGCGAGCAGATCATCGCCTCGGGTGGTGAGGTGCACTTCGCGTGCCGTATGGAGGAGCTGATCCTTGAGCGTGGGGAGGTGCGTGGTGTCATCTGCTCGGGGGATCGTGCCTTCCACGGCCCTGTGCTGCTGGCTACGGGGCACTCGGCACGCGACGTCTACCGCTACCTGCATCGTGCGGAGATCCTTATCGAGGCCAAGCCCATCGCCGTCGGCGTGCGTCTTGAGCACCCGCAGTCGCTCATCGATGAGATCCGCTACCACAGCCCCGAGGGGAGAGGGAAGTACCTCCCGGCTGCCGAATATGTCTACAAGGCGCAGGCCGAGGGTAGGGGAGTGTATAGCTTCTGTATGTGTCCTGGGGGCTTCGTCGTCCCTGCCTCTACGGGACCAGAGGAGACTGTCGTCAACGGGATGTCGCCTGCTAACCGTGGCTCACGCTGGGCGAACTCAGGCCTCGTCGTAGAGCTTCACCCCGAGGATATCCCTGCTACGGGCATTAAGGTTGAGGATCCCACTTCGCCCCTTGCCTTGATGCAGTGGTGCGAAGCCTTTGAGCATAAGAGCTATCTGGCGGCTAACCGCTCGCTCCGTGCACCTGCTCAGCGTATGACGGACTTCGTCGCACGCCGCCATTCGTCCACGCTGCCCTCGTCGTCCTATACGATGGGGCTTACCTCGAGCGACCTGCACGAGTGGATGCCCGACTTCATCACGCGCCGTCTGTCGGCTGGCTTCCGTGCCTTCGACCGCACGACGCGTGGCTTCCTCACGGGCGAAGCTCAGCTCATCGGCGTGGAGTCACGTACCTCATCGCCCGTGCGTATCCCCCGTGACCGCATAACCTATGCGCACCCTGTCGTCGCAGGCCTCTATCCTGCGGGTGAAGGTGCTGGCTTCGCTGGCGGTATCGTCTCGGCGGCTATCGATGGGGAGAATGCTGCTCAGCAGATCGCTCTCGCCCTCGGCCGGTAGTTCGCCCCTCCACTGAGCGCCTCGGTGCGCTCTTCGGGCCCCTTCTCTCTGTCCCTTTTCGGGCAGGAAGAAGGGGCTCTTCTTTGCTCTTCACTTTGAGTCTCTTGGGCAGGGGTGCTACGAACCTATATTGGTCACTGAGCTGACCTATATAGGTCGCTGCGTGAAGCAATATAGGTCGTGGCGATGATCTATATGAGACTGTTGCGGCAGAGTCCTGCCTTCTATTTCTTGTGCTAAGGCATCGCATGCCCAGCTCCCCGATGTACCTCTTCGAAGTGATACGCAAGCCCTTCGCCTTATAGCGAGTATTCCTCTTGTCCAGCGGAGGGAAAAGCATCGTCCTCGTGAAGAAAAAAGCACCTTCACATAGTGGTTTTCTGCATCTATGCACGTAGCCTTAAAGACCAGGCAGGTAAATCCAAATATCCACGTACGTAGATATTAGAGCCACGTACGTAGACCAAACTTATCTGCCACTCGTCCACAACTTTTATCCATACGCGGAGCAACAACCTATTGCTATAACCGCCAAATGTGCAGCAGTAAACAAGCCTCTATTATGATTAGCTTTCAGATTCCGCACCTTCATACTTGCTCATACATCAGGCGCTCCTTGCTCCTTGTGGGCGTGGACAAATTTGGTAGGAGGAGACTATGTTACGGCTCTCGTCTCAGCTCACTACCCAGACGTCACGAATGATAGGATATAGTAAAGGGAATCTTGTTTAAACAAGACTCCCTTTACTTGTGATTATCCCTTCTCTATTTTGAGAAGAGTGCACCTTTCTCTGCTTAAGGATTAAACAATTAAAAAGGTGGAGAAGAGAGGCAACGATAGCTTAAAAAAGCTGTTGCATACTGTTCCTACGATCTGCGGTACCAAGTTGCTCCTTCATTAGGTGAATAATAGAGTCCATTACTCGTTTCTGCTAAGAGCTCAGATCCATTGTCCATAAGGCTTAAGAATCTGAAACTTTCAAAAACGAGACGGTACCAAGAGCTCCCGTCATTATCGGAGTGTTGCAGTTCTCTTGGGTCACTGGGGTTGATTCGGATGAGTTTATTTCCCAGACGTATCATAAAAAGATAGTTATACCGAGTCTTTTACATGTCTCGGTGTCATGGCTGTCTAAGGACGAGTACTAGATAAGAAACAAGGGCGACAGCACTCCTTCCTTCCTATCTTCACTCGGGTAGGCTCTGGTAAGCCGATGGGGTTAAGTATAAGAGAAAGCAGTCTGCGCCCTTGTAGGGTGCAAACTTGCCTTGACCTATTACTGAGAACCCCAATGTCGAATTTACCAGATTTAACCCGAGTTCAATAATGGTCTGCAAGCTACTTGCAGTATATCTATATCATTATGTCATGATGTCACATACCTTTCATTTATGTAGCAACAAAGATAACCATAATACGCATACCACAGACTGCTTTATACTTTATGTATGGTTTCCAACGTTGGTCCTGACAAAGAAATCTACAACCGCAGAGCAAAGATAGAGGAAAGTTTCTTGGGTTACAGCATCTTAGTTGTGATTAACTTTCATATCCCATACCTTCTATATGCTAATACAGCGAAGTAAAGATTAGTTGTACATTTGCAGTGAGATAGCCCTCGGAAGTATCCTAATCCTGACTGTAGTTCGGGTGCGGATACTTCTGGGGGGTATCTCTTTTTCATAATTACTCCCCCTGCGGCAGAGTCTAAGCAATAGAGACATTGTATGGTATTTCAATGGTATACAGGGTTGTGGTTGCTTCGTATATCGCTGTTCGATAGATCAGCGCTTGCGTTGACTGGTGAGGTGCTCCCCCTCGTCCTCGCGAGTAATAGTTGTTTGCCCTCAATTGAGTAGTAGTTCGGAATGCAAACCAGTAGTGGTTCGTATGCGAAAGGAATAGTCGTTTGACCCCGAAACAATAGTCGTACGTGCGCAGACCACTATTGGTTCGTCCCCCTCTCTCGTGAGTGAGGTGCTATGCCCCCCGCAAAGGCGCTCCTTTGGGTAGCCTTCCTCGGGGGTGAGGGTGCGGGTGGATAGAGACGATACGAGCGCGGCGGCCCCTTATCTAATTCTTAGCTATCTTTGCAGGCGTACCGAGCGTGGCAAATGGGCGAGCAGAGATACTGGCCCTATGTCACTCGGGCGTTATCTCATAGATGCGTAGACAGACAGAATTCGGACAGAAGGTAGCGTTGGGGGTCGTAGCCCTCGTCATCCTCGCTGCCTGCGGTACGCGACATAAGGCTCCCAAGCGTGAGGCCAAGGTACAGCAGAAGACCTTGGCAGGGGGGCGTGCGTCTTCGTCTACCGATACGACGAGCACGCTCACGCAGCTCAGCTCCTTCCTCCCCGACTCTTCCCTATCAGATAGCCTCAAGGGCGCTGGTGGTGTGCGCCTTGATAGCCTGCAGAAGAAGGCCGACACGCTCGCTACACGCCCCGATAGCCTCGACAGCCTTAGCTCGCTTCGCCTCGATACCCTCAGCCTGACGGCCGAGGAAGCCGAGCGCCGTGAGCGCCGTCGTCGCCAGCGTGAGAGCTTCGATGATATCATCGCCTACAAGGCGCAGGACTCGATGGTCCTCATCGGGCAGAGCTTGACCTACCTCTTCGGGCCCAGTACCGTGGACTATAAGGACAAGGGGATGGATGCGAACTTTATGCGCCTCAACCTTGACAGCAACCTCGTCTACGCACACTATATCCTCGATAGCACGGGGAAGGCTACGGCCTATCCAAAGTTCCGCGACGGTGGGGAGAGCTATGAGGCGAAGAGCCTGAACTACAACTTCAAGACAAGTAAGGGCTTCATCACGGGCGCTGTCACCCAGCAGGGCGAAGGCTATATCACGGCCGAGCGCACGAAGATGGTCAGTAACAACTGCCTCTATATGGAGAACGGGCGCTATAGCACCTGTGACAACCACGAGCATCCGCACTTCTACTTCATGCTGACCAAGGGGAAGGCTCGCCCGCAGAAGAACGTCGTCGCCGGGCCTTCGTACCTCGTCATCGCTGACGTGCCGATGCCTATCGGTCTGCCCTTCGGTTTCTTCCCATTCAATAAGAGCTATTCCTCGGGGATCATCATGCCGAAGTACGGGGAAGAGACGCAGCGCGGCTTCTATCTGCGCGAGGGGGGGTATTACTTCGCCTTCAACGACTATGTCGACCTGGCCCTCACGGGGGACTGGTATAGCCTCGGCTCATGGGGCGTCAATGCCCGATCGAACTACCGCAAGCGCTACCGCTTCGGGGGGAGCGTCAACCTCAGTTACCTCACGACCAAGACGGGGGAGCGTGACGTCGTCGGGGACTTCTCCGAGAGCCGTGACTTCCGCATCAACTGGACGCATACGCAGGACTCCAAGGCCAACCCCAACGAGACCTTCTCAGCGAGCGTGAACTACTCGACGAGCTCCTTCAACCACAACTCGCTCGCCACGCTCTACAACCCCAGCATCGCGGCGCAGAATACGAAGAACTCCTCGGTCAACTATAGCCGCAACTTCCCTGGTACGCCCTTCCGCATCTCCGCCTCTATCGAAGCGACGCAGACCTCTGCCGACTCGATGGTCACGATGAGCCTGCCGAATATTGCTATCAGTATGAATCGTATCTACCCCTTCAAGCGCAAGAAGCGTGTCGGGGCAGAGCGCTGGTACGAGAAGATCAGCATCAGCTACTCGGGGCAGTTCCGCAATAGCATCTCCACGAAGGAGAACCGCCTCTTCCAGTCCAACCTCATCAAGGACTGGAACAATGGCTTCTCCCACAACATACCCATCTCGGCGTCGTACAAGCTCTTCAGCTACATCGACCTCACGCTGAGTGCGAACTACAACGAGCGCTGGTACACCTACAAGTCGGTCAAGGAGTACAATGCGACGACCGACCGCACGGAGTTCCGCCGTATCTATGGCTTCAACCGCGTGTACGACTTCTCCACGTCGGCGAGCCTGAATACCACGCTCTACGGCTTCTTCCAGCCGTGGAAGATCTTCGGCGATAAGGTGCAGATGATCCGTCACCGCATCACGCCACGTGTCGGTATCAGCTACACGCCAGACTTCGGCGACAAGATGTGGGGCTACTACGACCGCCTGCAGTACATCGACAATGCCGGTGTCGCCCACTCGGAGGAATATGCTCGCTTCGGCGATGGTCATATCTTCGGTATGCCTGGGCGTGGAAAGACCGCCGCGATCAACTTCGGCATCGACAACAACCTCGAGATGAAGGTGCGTACGAAGACCGACAGCACCGAGACCACGAAGAAGATCAGCCTCATCGACAACCTCTCGCTGAGCTCGAGCTACAACCTCGCTGCTGACTCCTTCCAGCTCGCCGATATCAACGCTAGCATCACGCTGCGCTTCTCGCCCTCACTCCAGCTCTCACTCAGTGGTGCCTTCGACCCCTATATGTACGGGCACACTACGGACGCTGCGACGGGGCGTGTCAGCGAGTACCGCGTGAATAAGCTCCGTATCTTCAACGGCAAGGGCTTCGGTAGCCTCCGTGGTACGGGCACCTCCTTCAGCTACACGCTGAGCAATGATACCTTCCGCAAGCTGCGTGAGTTCTTCTCAGGGAAGAAGGACAAGAAGCCCAAGGATAAGGACAAGCCTGAGGGCGAAGATCCCAACCTCGCTGGTGCTCCTGCCGACGGGCGTGACACGTCGCTGGCGGATATGGCTGCCAAGGGGCAGAAGAATAAGAGCCTCTTCGACACTAACGATAGCGAAGGTGAGTACGACGATGACGGCTACCTCAAGGTCAGCATCCCCTGGAGCCTCTCGCTCAGCTATGGGGTGAACCTCCAGCGCACGACCTTCGACCCTCGCCGCGATGAGTACAACTACGGGCTGATGCACAGCTTGATGTTCTCGGGTAGCATCCAGCCTACGAAGAACTGGTCCTTCAACGTCAACGCCAGCTACGACTTCATCGCCAAGCGCATCGCGAATATGACCATTGGGATTAGCCGTGACCTCCACTGCTGGAGCCTCACGGCTAACGCAATCCCCTTCGGCCCCTACCGCAGCTACAGCATCTCTATCGGCGTGAAGAGCTCGCTCCTGCACGACGTCAAGTGGGACAAGCACGGCTACTCCTCAGCTAATAGCTGGTAGCCCGTCCCCTCTCTTATAGCATATCGCCCCCGCCTCTTCGTTTGAGAGAGGCGGGGGCGATGGCTTTTCGCTGGGTGGGTGAGATCTGGATAGGAGACGGGTCTATGCGGGCGCTTCCCAAGGAAAGAAGCGGGTAATTCCGTATCTTTGCCAGCGTATAATACTGATATAGACAGCATATGAATATAGAGCACGACGACGAAGAGGAGAAGATCCCCGAGGTGACGCCCGAGACGATTATCGAGGACGAAGACCCCCCCGCCTACCAGCCGGCAGAGGGCTTGCCTTACCGCCCGGAGCTGAGCAACCTGTCGAAGATGTACCAGACATGGTTCCTCGACTACGCCTCCTACGTCATCCTCGAGCGTGCTGTACCCCATATCGATGACGGGCTCAAGCCCGTGCAGCGCCGTATCCTCTACAACCTCAAGCGGATGGATAGCGGCAAGCTCATCAAGGTAGCTAACATCGTCGGGGAGACGATGAAGTACCACCCCCACGGTGACGCCTCGATCAATGATGCCCTCGTCCAGCTCGGACAGAAGGGCTTCCTCATCGATACGCAGGGGAACTGGGGGAATATCCTCACCGGTGACCCCGCTGCTGCAGGCCGATACATCGAGGCGAAGCTCTCGGCGTTCGCCCACGAAGCGGTCTACAGCGACCGCATCACTCCGTGGAAGAAGACCTACGACGGCACGACTGATGAGCCCGTAGCACTGCCCGTGAAGTTCCCACTGCTCTTGGCGCAGGGTGCTGAGGGTATCGCTGTCGGACTGTCCTCCAAGATCCTTTCGCACAACTTCGTCGAGTTGGCAGAGGCTGCTTGTGCCTACCTGCGTGGCGAGGAGTTCACGCTCTATCCTGACTTCCCCACGGGGGGGCTCATCGACGTCTCCCGCTACAATGACGGCGAGCGTGGCGGTAGCCTCAAGTCCCGTGCGAAGATCGATAAGATCGACTCCAAGACGCTGAGCATCTCCGAGCTCCCTGCAGGGAAGACCACGACGACGCTCATCGAGTCCATTCTCAAGGCCGTAGAGAAGGGGAAGATCCGCATCCGCCGTGTCGACGATATGACGGCTGCCACGACGGATATCCGCCTGACGCTCGCCGCTGGTGTGTCGTCAGACAAGGCCATCGACGCCCTCTATGCCTTCACTGACTGCGAAGTCAGTATCTCACCCAACTGCTGCGTCATCTACGAGGAGAAGCCTCTCTTCACGACCGTCAGCGAGCTCCTGCGCTACAGCGTAGAGCGCACGAAGTTCCTCTTCGGCGAAGAGCTGAAGATCCTCCTCTCGGAGAAGGAAGAGCAGTATCTCGGCGCTTCGCTCGAGCGCATCTTCATCGAGGAGCGTATCTATAAGGATAAGGCCTTCGAAGAAGCTGCCGACGAAGCCACGGCTCTTGCGCATATCGCCAAGCGTGTCGAGCCCTTCGCCGATCGCTTCCTCCGCCCAGTGACGACGGATGACCTGCGCCGCCTGCTGGAGCTACGTATGGCGCGTATCCTGCGCTTCAATCTCCCCAAGCACGAGGCTGCACTCCTGCAGATCGAGCAGGATATGGCTCAGCTTCGTCACGACATCGCGCACCTCACCGACTATACCATCCGCTGGTACCAGCACCTCATACAGCGCTACGGGGCTGCCTTCCCACGCCGCACGAAGATCACGAACTTCGGCACCATCGAGGTCACGAAGGTGGCCGAGCTGGATGCCAAGCTCTACATCAACCGCGAGGAGGGCTTCTTCGGTACGGCTCTGAAGGATGCGGAGTTCGTGTGCAACTGCTCGAGCCTCGACGAGGTCATCATCATCTTCCGCTCCGGCAAGTACTTCGTCGGCAAGGTCGAGGATAAGAAGTTCTACGGCAACGAGGAGGTCATCTATATCAACCGCTATCAGCGCAATGACGAGCGCACGATCTACAACGTCATCTACCGCGATGGCAAGGTCGGCTCAGTCTACGCTAAGCGCTTCAATGTGCTCTCGGTCATCCGTGACCGCGTCTACGACCTGACGCGTGGCAAGGAAGGCTCACGCGTACTCTACTTCTCTGCCAACGGCAATGGTGAGGCGGAGAAGGTCGCCGTCAAGCTCAAGATCCGCAATGCCCGCCAGCGCCTCTTCCAGTTCGAGAAGGACTTCTCCGATATCCCCATCAAGTCGCGTAGCTCTGTCGGGCTCTTAGTGACGAAGGCAGAGGTGCACTCGGTATCGCTTCTGAGCAAGGGCTTCTCGACGCTCGGTGGTCGTGACGTATGGTTCGACCGCGATGTCCTGCGCCTGAACTACAACGAGCAGGGCCAGTACCTCGGCTCCTTCCACGCCCGTGACCGCATCCTCATCGTCCTCAAGTCGGGCGAATGCTATACCTCCGACTTCAGTGACTCCGTCCATATCGAGGAGAACCTCCTGCGCATCGAGAAGAATGAGCCCCGCAAGATCTGGACGGCTGTCTACTACGATGCCGATCAGAAGTACCATTACATCAAGCGCTTCAGCATCGAGGAAGATCAGAAGCGCGAGAATATCCTCGGGGAGAACCCCAAGAACGAGCTGCTGCTCCTGACCGACACCTACTACCCACGCCTCCTCATCGGGCGTCAGGAGAAGGGTGGTGAGCTGCGTACGACCGAGATCGATGTCGAGGAATTTGCTCTCGTCAAGAGCATCCGCGCCCGTGGTAAGCGTATCGCTCCCTACCTCATCGACCAAGTCGAGGAGCTCCCTCCGTTGAAGGAATCCCCCGTCTTTGAGTCGGAGCACGACGAGTCCATGGCGGAGACTGAGGAAGAAGCCGACCTCTTCGCGGGACAGACCGAGGATAGCTCGAACGAATAAGCCCCCCTTCCCATCATGAATAAGCCCCTTGCTCTGCCCCTCATGGCCCTCGCACTGGCGCTCCTCTCGGCTCCGCTGAGAGCCCAGAGTGCAGCGGATAGCCTCGGGGCAGGCTCAGAGGCGCGTAGCCTCTTCTCGATACCAGAGCCACAGACCCGCCAGAGCAACATCACCTACCGCAGCCAGTACTTCGGTATCGGGGGGATGCGTCTCGGGCATACCTACCTCACACCGCTCAACTACGGCGGGGAAGTCTACAGCTACACCTCGGAGCATACCCGCTTGGGCTACCGCTCTCTGCCAGAGCAGCGCGTCGCACGAGGAAGCCTCTTCGGCTACACGCCCCGCACGACCGACCCCCGCTGGCTACGACACACGGTGCTGAATGTCGACCTGGCCTCGACGAAGAATCCGGCAGGCAACGGCTCCATCTACAGCCTTACCGCTCGCTATGACTGGGGGCGTCTGCGCTGCATCAGCGCAGGAAGCTGGGGGCGTCTCGCTATCGGTGGTAGCGTCGTCGGTCTTGCTGGTGGTATGTACAGCTCCCGCAATGGGAACAACCCTGGTACGCTGGATATGGCACTCTCGGTAGGCCCTTCGGCACTCTACTCACTTCGCTTCGGCCCCACACGCCTCCCCCTCCTTCTCAAGGCTTACGCTCATACCGATCTCTTGGGGTTTGCTTTCTCGCAGGAGTTTGGTGAGACGCTCTACGAGCTCTATTACTTCGGCCAGCCCTCGCGCCGTATCTACCTGACGCATCCGCTGAAGGCTCCCACGGGCTTCTTCCTCACCAGCGTAGATGTCCCTGTGCTTGACTACTTCACGCTCTCGGTAGGCTACCGCTGGGACTACCGCCGCACGGAGCTGAATCACCTCTCCGCCTACCGCCATCAGCACAGCCTCCTCATCGGGGTGACGACGAAGATCCTTCCGCTCGAGGGGCGTCGTGCTGCCGATGATCACTCGACCCTTGTGCCCTTCTGATATGAAGCACCTCACTAAACTCCTTGCCGTGCTTGGCCTCCTCCTCTCGCTCACGTGCTGTACCACCGAGCGCGAGTACACGGCGGATCCGTATGCCAACTATGACCGCCTCTGGGAGATCCTCGACCGTGGCTATTGCTACTTCGACCTCAAGCTCCCTCAAGGCATCACCTGGCGTGACCTCTACCACAAGCACCGCCGTGACCTGCGCCCCACGATGACGACCGACTCGCTCTTCCTCGTGATGAGCCAGCTGCTCGCTGAGCTACGGGACGGGCACGTCAATCTGATCTCCACCTTCGACTACGGGCGCTACTGGCAGTGGCGGAGCGAAGGCCCGCGTTCTTACGACGAGACGCTCATCGAGAGCTACCTCGGCGATGACTACCATATCGCTGGCGGGCTGGCCTACAAGTCGCTGGATTATCCGAAGGGTGTGCGTCGTGCTGAACCTATCGGATACGTCCGTGTGGCATCGTTCTCCTCGGCGATCTCAAGTAGCAATGTGAATGCCGTGCTCAACCGCCTCAAGGCGTGCAACGGCCTCATCCTCGACCTGCGCAACAATGGGGGCGGTCAAGTCACGACCTCCGATATGCTGGCGCAGCACTTCATCCGTGAGCGCAAGCTCGTCGGCTATATCTCGCACAAGACGGGTCCTGCACACGATGCTTTCTCCCGTCGCACTCCCTTCTACCTCGATACCCTGCAGGCGGGTACGATCTGGCTCAAGCCCGTCGTCGTCCTCGTGAACCAAGGGGTGTACAGCGCCGCCAATGACTTCACGCTCCGTATGAAGGGCCTCCCACAGGTCAAGATCGTCGGGGTGAAGACGGGCGGTGGTGGTGGCCTGCCGATGTCCTCCGAGCTGCCTAATGGCTGGGCGGTGCGCTTCTCTTCGTCCCGCACCTACGATGCCGACGGCGCTGATATCGAGCAGGGCATCATGCCTGATGTCGTCCTCAAGGATGAGATCGCCCGCGGGGCAGAGGTCGATCCCTATATCGAGGCCTCGGCAAATCTCCTCACACGCTGGATCCTGCAGATCAAGTCGAAGCAGAAGAAGCAGTAGCTCCTTCGTAGTCCATACAAAAGCGATCCCCCGCAGCGACACGGATGTCACTGTGGGGGATCGCTATTTAATAGGAGTTATCTCCTCGGGGGCTTAGAAGCGGAAGCCGAGAGAGACGGAGGCACGAAGCCAAGCCCAGGGGGTGGAGACGTTGTCGATAGAGACCTTCTTAGAGGCCTTGTCTACGTTGACATCCTGACCGACGAGCTTGATAGTGGGCAGGTCACTGACGTTCTCGCTGATCTGCTTCTGCAGGTCTTCGATTTCCTTGTCGGAGAGGTTCGTAGCAGAGTAGTCGCCCGCGAGGGTCAGCTTACCCTTACCAGCGTGCACGCCGAGGATGTTCCAGTCGAGGACGATGTTCTTATTGCGACCGAAGAGCCACTGAGCACCGAGACCGAAGCCGAAGCTATTCGTCTTGAAGTCGCCCGTGAGATCAAGAGCAACAGGCTTTTCGGCCGAAGAACCACCTTCGCGTACGTCCATATTGAGCGTGTAGCCAGAGAGCTTATAGTTCTGATAGCGGTAGTAAGCCATCAGGTAGAAGCCGTGACCGTAGCCACCGCCCGTGTACCAGCGCAGCTCAGGCGTGACGTAGAAGGACTGGAGCTTTACGCTACTCATAGAGACATCATGGCCGATGTGATTCTCGAATGACGAGGAGAAGGGCAGGGCACCCTTCGGCATCGTAGCGATGCCGAGCTGGAGGCTGAGACCCTTCGTGAGGATGCGCTCAGCAGCGAAGCTGTAGTTCTTGAAGATGGGGCTGGTGATGTTAGCCTTGACGATGGTCTTCCCGTCGAGGAGAGCGCCATGCTCGGGAGTGAACTTAGGGGTTTGAGCCGCGAGGGTGCTTCCCAGGGCGAGGCTCAGCAAGAGAGTAGAGAATTTCTTCATATGCACGTATATGTTTTAGATATTTAACGTTGCAAAGATAATATAATATCCTTGTGGTTCAATTGCTGCTCCGCGTATGGATAAAAGTTGTGGAGGAGTGACAGATAAGTTTGGGCTACGCACGTGGATCTAATATCTACGTGCGTGGATATTTAGATTTACGTGCCTGGTCTTTAAGACTACGTGCATAGACGGAGGAAAACCACTAGGGGAAGACGCTTTTTTCTTTATGGAGATAGCACTTTCCCTTCTGCTGAATAAGAGGAATATGTGCGCAGAGGCGAAGGGCTTGCGTGTCACTTCGGAGAGGGATATCGTGAGGTTGGGGGTGCGATGCCTTAGCACAATAAATAGCGGGCAGGACTCGCGGCAACAGCCTCATTTAGGCTTGTATCACGACCCCATAGGGGGCTGCGGCGCCTCTCCCCTCAGAGTGACTCCCAGCGATGTGCTTCTGATGCCTGCCCTTTCAGGGCAAATGCGTATTTTTGTATTAGGGGGATTGCTCGCCTTGCGAAGCCTCCCATTTTCCCGCAAACGATACTAGATACTTTATTAGATACGCTGCTTATGGCACTGACATTGGGGGATCTTGTCCCCGACCTCTTAGGCTTGGACGAAGCAGGGCAGGAGGTACGCCTCTCGGACTACCCTGGGCGTAAGATCGTCCTCTACTTCTACCCCAAGGACAATACCTCGGGCTGCACGGCTCAGGCATGTAGCCTGCGTGACGGCTACAGCGAGCTCCGCGCCGCTGGCTACGAGATCATCGGGGTGAGCCGTGACTCGGCGAAGAGCCACGTGGGCTTCCGCACGAAGTACGAGCTGCCCTTCCGCCTCATCGCCGACACCGATGTGCGCCTCAATGAGCTCTTCGGCACTTGGATCGAGAAGAGCATGTACGGCCGCAAGTACATGGGTACCGAGCGCACGACCTTCGTCATCGGCACCGATGGCCGTATCGAGCGCATCATCCGTGGCAAGGCCGTCAATACGAAGGACCACGCCCAGCAGATCCTCCACGAAGATTAATCACGGGCTCTCCCGAGCCATATATAAATAGACAACCTCCACATGAGTGAAGAAGTAAAGCTCTCCAAGAGCGCTAAGGATAAAGAGAAGCAGGCCCAGGATGAGGCCAAGCTGAAGACCCTCGAGACCGTCCTCGGTAAGATCGAGAAGACCTACGGCAAGGGTGCGGTCATGAATATGGCTGCCCGCCCCACGACCGACGTCAACGTCATCCCCACCGGCTCGATCAACCTCGACCACGCCCTCGGCGTAGGCGGCTATCCCCGCGGTCGTATCATCGAGATCTACGGCCCCGAGTCTTCGGGTAAGACGACGCTGGCTATCCACGCTATCGCAGAGGTGCAGAAGCAGGGCGGTAAGGCGATCATCATCGACGCCGAGCACGCCTTCGATCCCTCCTATGCCGAAGCGCTGGGTGTCGATATGGACAGCCTCTACATCTCTCAGCCCGACAACGGGGAGCAGGCGCTCGATATCGCCGAGCAGGTCATCCGCTCTGGTGCCGTAGACCTGGTCATCATCGACTCCGTCGCAGCACTCGTGCCTAAGCAGGAGATCGAGGGCGATATGGGTGAGACGAAGGTAGGTCTGCAGGCTCGCCTCATGTCGCAGGCCCTGCGTAAGATCACGGGGGCTATCAGCAAGTCCAATACCGCCTGTATCTTCATCAACCAGCTCCGTGAGAAGATCGGTGGGAACTCCTACGGCCCCTCCGAAACGACTACGGGTGGTAACGCCCTGAAGTTCTACGCCTCCGTGCGTCTGGACATCCGTCGTATCGGCCAGCTCAAGGATGGCGACGAGGTCATCGGGAACAATACCCGCGTGAAGGTCGTCAAGAATAAGGTGGCACCTCCCTTCCGTGTCGCAAACTTCGAGATCCTCTACGGTCAGGGTATCTCCCGCCTCGGTGAGATCATCGACATCGCAGAGAGCGAAGACTTCATCAAGAAGAGTGGCTCGTGGTACAGCTACGGAGCTACGAAGCTCGGTCAGGGTAAGGAGAACGCTAAGCAGACGCTCGCCGACAACCCCGAGCTCCTCGATGAGCTGACTGAGAAGGTCAAGGAAGCCCTGCGCAACGAAGGCAAGCCCAAGGACAAGCGCAAGAAGAAGGCCGCTAAGGACGAAGACGAGGACGAGGATTAATTCCCCGTCCCCGGCCTCTCGCTTCGATAGTGTAATCTATGGGAAAGCTAATCATCATCTCCGCCCCCTCGGGTACGGGGAAGAGTACGCTCATCAATCGTCTACTCGCTGAGCACCCCGAGCTGCATCTCGGCTTCTCCGTCTCAGCTACGAGCCGCCCACCCCGTGGGCAGGAGCAGCATGGCGTGGAGTATTACTTCTTCTCTCCCGAGGAGTTTAAGGCCGGCATCGATCGTGGCGACTTCCTCGAGCACGAAGAGGTCTACCCCGGACGCTACTACGGTACGCTCCGCTCCGAGGTCGACCGCCGTATCGCTGCGGGTGACCGCGTCATCTTCGACGTCGACTGTGTCGGTGGGCTGAATATCAAGAAGGGATATGGGCACGAAGCCCTGAGCATCTTCATCGAGCCGCCCTCGATCGAGGAGCTCCGTCGTCGCCTTGTCGGGCGCTCTACGGATAGCCCCGAGGTCATCGAGGAGCGTGTGGCGAAGGCCGCTCACGAGCTGACGTATGCACCGCTCTTCGACCGTGTGCTGACCAACGATGATCTGGAGCGCTGCTACGGGGAGTTCTACTCGATTGTGAGTGCCTTCCTCAGCGAAGACTAAGGCTTACAGCACCAGCGTACAGATCGCACCATAGGGACTTTGGTGGCTGAAGGCCTCCTTGAGGGGATACCAGCCAGCCCAGAGCCCAGCAGACAGGAGGACTCCTCCGTGTGTGAAGACTAAGACTTCACATGCGGAGGAGTCCTCGTTTTGTGCGAGTTCATCGCGTAGCTCTTCGATGAAGTCCGCTACGCGTGCTGCCTGCTCTGTGAAGGACTCGCCCCCCGTGGGTGCCACGTGGAGGTAGTCGTCGTACCAGAGCTGGAGGCGTGGGTCGGTGATCTCGTCGAAGCGCTGCAGCTCCCACTCCCCGAAGTTCAGCTCTAAGAGCCGTGCATCGAGGATGGGGGCTTCGTAGCCCAGCGCCTCACTGAGGCGCCGACAGCGGGAGAGTGGACTGCTATAGATACGGATAGGTGTGCGCCCTTCGAGCCGCTCGGTGAGCCGTACTCTGACGTCCTCCGCCTCCTCGGCGAAGGATGCTGCCAGCGGGATGTCACTCTGCCCGTAGCAGACCCCGCGTGCGATGTCGGGGCGGGTATGGCGGATGAAGTGCAGACGCATAGTAGTAGGTGGGATCGTGGCTTAGACGCCTAAGCCGAGGCGGTAGAGGATGGCGAAGCCCGTGAGCGTCGCCAGCTCTGAGAGGAGGCATAGCGCTCCGCAGGTGTCGCCCGTGTAGCCGTCGATACGCTTACGCAGGTAGGCGATGAGTCCACCACCGACGAGTATGGGGAGGAAGATGGAGAGCGGTACGAAGTGCGTCAGTTCGCTCCCGCCGATGGGTGTGGCCTCGATAGGACGCAGTGCCCACCACTGCACCGTGAGGAAGATCGCCAGCGCTGCGTAGATTGCCAAGGGGCGTGCCTTGCGGTAGGTGACCCCGATCTTACTATCCTCTTCACGACGAGCGTAGGGGAGGAACTGCACCTGCAGGAGCGAGGTGACCTTCCCCGTGATGTCCGAGGCGAAGAGTACGGCAGGGAGCCAGCCAGCAGGGAGTGACGTGCCCAGCGCCCAGTAGGTGAGGTAGTAGAGGATGAGCCCGAGGACGGCATAGCTGCCCACGTGGCTATCCTTCATGATGGCGAGGATCTGATTGCGCTCCCGTCCGCCACCGAAGCCGTCGAAGAAGTCTCCGAGGCCATCTTCGTGGAAGGCGCCCGTCAGGAGTAGGCGCGTGCCGAGGGCTAAGGCCAGTGCTGCTCCCACCGAGGGTAGTACGAGTGAGTAGAGGTAGAAGCTTCCCGCCAGGGTCGTCGCCGTCACGAGTCCCGCCACGGGCCACCAGCTGAGGGCGTCCTCATAGTCGGCCTTGGTAAGCTCCCGCAGGCGCCAGAAGGGGAGGCGTGTGAAGAGACTAAGGGCAGCGATGAGCGCCCCGAGATGGCTTCGCTTAGTATCCGAACTATTCATACCAGACGCTACCCGGCTGATCGGTGAGAGTGAAGCGGATCTCGCCGCCCTGCATCACGTCGTCGTAGGTGATGTAGGACTTGCGGAGCTCACGGCCGTTGATGGTGACGCGCTTGATGTAGCGCTTCTTCTCGCTCAGCTCGGGCGCAGAGAGGTGGAGTGTACGGCCGTTGGGCAGGCTGATCGTACTCTCGCGGAAGAGGGGCGTGACGAGTTCGTAGCGTCCGCTCAGGGGATCGACGGGATAGAAGCCGAGGGATGCGAAGACGTACCAAGCAGACATCTGACCGCAGTCTTCATTGCCACAGAGGCCAGCGGGCTTATCGGTGTAGAGCTGCTTGAGTACGCGGTGCGTGAGGTCTGTGGTCTTCCAAGGCTGGCGGGCAGCATTGTAGAGAAAGATGACGTGGTGCCCAGGCTCGTTGCCGTGAGCATACTGGCCGATCATCCCCGTAGAGAAGATGGGTAGCTCGATATGGCTGGGTGTCTCGGAAGAGAAGAACTCGTCGAGGCGCTCACCGAGCTTACCCTGCATGAGCTTCGTCAGCCCATCGATATCGTGCTGTACGCTGAAGAGGTAGTGGTAAGCATTGCTCTCGGTGAAGGGCTTGGTGTAGGCGAAGGGATCGAAGACGCTATCCAGCTCGCCATTGCTCTTGCGGGGGCGGAAGAAGCCGGTCTTCTCGTCCCAGAGGTGGCGGTAGGAGCGGGCGCGCTCGCGGTAGATCTTCTCCACTTCGTGATCACCCATCCAGGCGGCATAGCGTGCGATAGCATCATCGTCGTAGGCATACTCGAGGGTCTTCGAGACGCTTTCGTCCTCGCGGTCGCTCGCCACGTAGCCCTTCTTGCGGTAGTCGTCCAGCCCGCGGTAGCCCTTGCGCTCAGCCGTCGTGCGGAGGAGGCGGAGGAGCTTCGCCTTGTCCTTGGGGACGTAGATCCCGCGCAGGACGGCCTCGACGATGACGGGTACGGAGTGGTAGCCGATCATCATATCGGTCTCGGAGGCGAACATATTCCACACGGGGAGGTGCCCTTCGTTCTGCTCACCGAAGTCGATGAGTGACTGCACGAAGTCACGCTGGAGGTTGGGCTGAAGGATGGAGTAGAGTGGGTGGGCTGCACGGTAGGTATCCCACAGTGAGAAGGTGCTGTAGGTGCCACCTGCACGCTGATGGATCTCACGATCAGCGCCGAGGTAGCGGCCGTCGACGTCGCTATAGAGTGTGGGGCAGATCTGCGCGCGGTAGAGTGCCGTGTAGAAGGTCGTCTGCAGGCTATCGGGTGTATCGGATGAGAGACGGATCTGTGCAAGACGCTTGTCCCAGCGGTGGGTAGCTGCCTGGTGGTAGCGGTTGAAGTCGGTATGAGGGGCTTCGGCCTGCAGGTTCTTCAGCGCGCCCGCTTCGCTTACACCAGAGAGCGCGGTGCAGAGCGTGATGCTTTCGCCAGCGCGTACCTTATTGTAGTAGAGGCGGAGGATGACGCCATGGCCGACGGACTTACCTACTTGCCCCTTGCTGAGGATGTATGGGGTAGCAGTACGCTCGATACGGGCGGCAGGGCGAGAGAGATTCGTGGTGAAGTAGACCTTCTGATTGCGAGCCCAGCCATCGGAGTAGCGGAAGCCCGTGATCTGTGTGGGCGAGATGGCACGTGCGTCGCTATTGACGATGCGGTCCCAGTTCATCGCCTTGTCCAGATTGAGGATGATGCAGACCGAGTCGGCATCCTTCTGGAAGGTGTAGCGCTGTATCCCCACGCGGTCGGTGGCAGTCAGCTCGACACGGATGTCATAGGGCTCGAGTGTTACGGCATAGTAGCCGGCCTTCGCCACCTCGGTAGCGTGCGAGAAGCGTGCGTGGATGCCAATAGGTGCTTGCTCCTCTCCCGTCTTACCTGCCTCAGGCTTGCGGGTGAGACGGTCGTCCAGCGCGGGAAGGGTGACGGGGAGGAAGGAGATATCGTAGAGGTCACCTGCTCCCGTGCCACTCAGGTGCGTGTGGCTGAATCCTGCGATCGTGCTGTCGGGGTAGAAGTAGCCAGCGATATAGTCCCAGCCCGCCCGCCCGTTGTCGGGGCTGAGCTGCACCATGCCGAAGGGTGCCGAGGCGCCAGGGTAGACATTGCCCACCCAGTCGGTACCGATGAGGGTATTCACGCGCTGCGAGAGGCGAGGATACTGAGGGCGCACGATCTGCTTGCGCTGTGCAGGTAGCGTGAGGGTCGTAAGAAGGCCGATGCCAAGGCCCAAGAGGGCACGTAATCGTCTTGTCATAGAGGAGGCTATAGCTATATAATATGGTGTAAAGATACGCATTTACCCACGGGTAATCGGTATGTGAAGGTGGGTTTCCTCCGCCTTATCCACTACTTATACACAGCGTGCGCCCCATCTCTCCACTACGGGGAGGGATGGGGCGCACGTATGGGCGGGGTGGTCTTACTTCCCGATGCGCTCGTAGACGCTCTCGAAGGGTACGCGGATGCGGTCGCCCAAGGGGCGCTTCTCATCGCGAATACCGCAGGAGACGATGAGCGAAGGCTCGACGGAGGAGGGTAGGCCCAGCGCCTTGCGCACACGGCGGACATCGAAGCCCTCGACGGGGCAGGTGTCGTAGCCTGCCTCACTCATAGCGAGCATAAAGGTCTGCGCTACGAGGGCACAGCTCTTATGCAGGACGGTCTTCATATCGCTCTCGGTACCCCGACGCATCATGGGGCGGAAGAGTGCGATGGCGTTCATCACGAGATGGCGTGCCCAGCCCCAGACCTTGCACCCACGACTGTAGAGGAAGGGAACTACCTTGGTCATATATTCACGCTGCAGGGCTTCGTACTTTGCCCACTTCTCCTCGGGCTGGTGCTTGTGGATATCCTCCACGATGCGGGGGAAGAGGTAATCCACACGCTCACGCCAGCGGGAGGGGGTGATGGCGAAGACGACGACTTCCTTTGCCGTGCTGATGGTGCTCTGCCCGAGACAAGCTGGGGTGAGCGCAGTGATGATGGTAGGGTCGGTGATATGGTAGCAGCGGTAGAGCTGCATATTCGAGCTCGTCGGGGCGAGGGTCGCCTGGCGTAGGCATTCCTCGACGCGGGCGCTGTCCAGAGGCTTCTCTGGGTCGTAGTAGCGTATGGCGCGACGATGCTGGAGGGTTTCGCGAAGGCTCATAGAAGGTGGCTCTATTGGGATATAGGATATACGTGGGGCCGTGCACCCCATAGCATAGGGGGATAAAGCGACACCGCTGATACCCTCAGAGTGGGATATCAGCGGTGCGTAAATCATTGGGATACCTCTTGACGTCCGCTAAGAGCGGTGCGAGATGGGGTATGGAGTAGCCTCGTAATCGAGGGCGGGATGATCGCCTTCGCTCGTGCAAGCACTGTCAGCGAAGGGAGGGAGACGGAGTCTCTACTACTGCTCTTCGGCCTGCTGGAGCTGCTTGACGTAGATGGCCTTCTCCATCTTCTTGCGTCGAGCTACAGAGGGCTTGATGAAGGCCTGACGGGCACGGAGTGCGCGCACAGCACCGGTCTTCTCAAACTTTCTCTTGAATCTTCTCAGAGCCTTCTCGATGTTTTCGCCCTCTTTTACTGGAACTACGATCATAATGTCTTACTTATCTATTTTGTTGTTATACTTTCTATCGTTGGGAGAGTGCTACATACACTCTAATCAGTGCGCAAAATTACTAATACTTTGGCGAATACACAAACTCCCGCTTCGTCTGTCTGCGCCTCCCGCACGAAAATCTTCCACCCTGCACCTCGCTGAAGCACCTTAGGTATATGGGTGTGTGGATAGAGCTATATAGGATGGCGAAGAAAGCTATATAGCTTTGGACTGATTCCGTATAGCTTTCGGTGTGAAGCTATATAGCTTAGTGACGTGACCTCTATTAGATTGTTACTCCTCGTAGGGATAAAAAGCTGTGGACGAGTGGTAGATAAGTTTGGACTACGTACGTGGCTCTAATATCTACGTGCGTGGATATTTGGATTTATGTGCCTGGTCTTTAAGACTACGTACATAGATAGAGAAAAACCACTACGTGAAGGTGCTTTTTTCTTCACGAGAACGATGCTTTTCCCTCCG